>ERZ650312.104-NODE-104-length-39980-cov-6.625949_pt1 | contig 39980 bp, 40 predicted proteins | sample MGYA00376248_ERZ650312 | MGnify/ENA primary metagenome ERZ650312 (study PRJEB26733, sample SAMN07839316) | wastewater metagenome | biome: urban; feature: wastewater treatment plant; material: waste water | place: USA: North Carolina | collected 2016-07-28 ... | reverse complement strand
GGTATCGTTTTAACCGGACACTACTGATTAACCATCTGTATGAATATTTCTTGCGAAGGATAAGAGCATGAACCAAACGAACAACCAGCGATTCCACGACCTGACTTTCGACCTGTTGGACGACGGCACGGTCAAACTCACACAGACCGATTGCGGCGAGGACTACATCATCACCGCGCACCCCGAGCAGATAGCGTTCATCGCGCGTCGCGTGTGCGGCATGAGCATCACGACCGCCGAACAGGTTGAAGACCTTGAACGCAAGCTGTCAGTCCTGACCGACCGCCTGGAATGTCTCGTCACCGACAAATGGTTCCGAAAGGGCATAGTCGAAGAATGCGGCGACGGAATCGAAATGATTGCCAAGCTGGACGGGCTTGTCGACCTCGCTGTCGAGATGGACGGCGGCCGCCTCTTGCCTTCCGAACCGAAACCCGAGCCGAAGAAGGAATGCAGGTTCAAACCGATGAAGCCGCCGAAAAATCATCAACAGGCGGATATGTTGATCTAGTTTCACACACGACAGGCCGGACTAAACCCCGGCCTTTTCTTTGTGCGCAATATAACCACAAGTTCTAACAGATTGACTAGTTATGCTATTTGTGGTAATATTGAATTAGTACTGTATATATGTACAGTTCTAAACAACACCCGACAGAAAAGGATATAAAGCAATGCGACTTCACGAAATCAAGGAAAAGCGCGCCGCTCTCGTCACTGAAATGCGCGGCATTCTCGCCAATGCTGGCGACAAGCTCACCGCCGAGCAGCAAACCAAGTTCGACGGCCTCAAGACGCAAATCACCGAACTCGAAGGCCAGGAGGCCCGCGCCTCGTTCCTTGAAGCCGAAGAACGCCGCCTGCTGGGTCAATCCTCAAACGGTGAGACACGCGACAAGGCGCAACTCGAAGGCAACATTTCGATCAGTCGCATCCTGCAAGCCAAGATGGAAGGCCGCAGCCTGACCGGCGCCGAAGCCGAGTACGCACAGGAAGCCGAGCGCCGCAACGGTCGCGCTGCCGAAGGCGTCTTCGTTCCGCTCTCCCTGTTCGAGAAGCGCGGCACGGTCAACACCACCACCACCGGCAACGACCTCGTTGGCACCGACCTGCGCGCTGATCAATACGTCGGCGCCTTGCGTAACAACCTTCTGGCCAGGAAATTGGGCGTGCGCGTTCTCTCCGGCCTGCAAGGCAACGTCACCATCCCGCGCTACACCACCGGCACCACGGCCGGATGGGTCGCCGAAGGGACGGGCCTGACTGGTTCCGACATGACTTTCGATTCGATCACGCTGACGCCGAAACACGCGGGCGGGATCACCGAAATGAGCCGCCAACTGATTCAGCAGAGTTCGCCGGATATTGAGCAACTGATTCGCGATGACCTCTCGTTCGTACTGGCTCAGGCGATCGATTCCGCGCTGATCAAGGGCGGCGGCGCCAACGAACCGACCGGCGTACTGGCGACGGCCAACGTTCAAACGGCCAACCTCGCCACTCTGTCATGGGCCAATGTGCTGGCGATGCTGCAAAAGCTGGATCTGGTCAACGCCTCCGCTGCCAATATCGTGGCCAGCACCAAGGTCAAGGCCAAGCTGATGGGAACGTTGAAATCGTCCGGAATCGCTGGTTACCTGATGGAAGGCGGCAAGATGGCCGATCTGCCGGTCCACTTCTCGAACCAAGTGGCCGAAAAGACCGGTTCGCCGAACACCGGCCGCCTGATCGCCGGCGACTGGTCGCAAGTGATGCTTGGTCTGTGGAGCGAAGTCGACCTATTGGTTAATCCCTTCGACTCGACGGCATACGCTCGCGGCGGCGTCCTGGTCCGTGCGATGGCGACCTGTGACATTGCGGTCCGTCACCCGACCGCCTTCGTCTTCGCCGAAGACATCGCGATCTAATGAGCACGCCGGACTTTGAGCGCCGGGGAACCGCTGGTGTAACAGCCAGCGGTCGGACCCTCACCGGTTACGTCGCCACCTTTGGCACGGAAGCCCGAATCGGCGGTTACAGCGAATCCATCGCGCCGGGAGCCTTCGCGGACTCGCTGGCGCGCGGGCAGGATGTGCTCGCGCTGCTGGACCACAAACCCGATGCGCTGCTGGGCCGCACAAAGTCCGGCACCTTGTCATTACGTGAAGACAGCAAGGGGCTGCGCTTTGAACTCAAGCTGCCCGATACCCAACACGGCCGCGATTTGATCGCACTGGCCGAACGCGGCGACCTGGGCGGCATGAGTTTTGGTTTCATCGCCACTGATGAGAAATGGACCGGCAACAAGCGGGAATTGCGCGCCGTTGATCTGCGCGAAATCTCAGTCGTTCAAAGCTGGCCGGCGTATCAGCAGACCGAGATTCAGCTACGCCACCATCAACAGTGCTTTGTTGACCTGAATGCTCTTTGGATGGAAACCCTATGAAGATCATCGAGCGCGCCCTGTCCGCCATCGGCTTCGAGCGCCGTTCTGCCGATGCTGACCCGTATTGGAGCAACTTCGCCGCCTTGCGTGACGGATCGGTCACACCGCGTAGCGCCGAAGGCCTGAGCGCCGTCTATGCGTGCGTGGCGGCCATCTCCGAAACCATCGCCTCGCTACCGCTCCAACTCTACAAGCGCACTGACAACGACGGACGCGACACAGCGAAGGATCACCCGCTTTATCGTGTGCTTCACGATCAACCCAACGAAATCCAGACAGCTTTGGAGTTCCGGGAGCAGATGACCGCCGCCATGTTGCTGCGCGGGAATGCCTACGCTCGAATCATAAGGGGAACCGATGGACAAGTCCGAAAACTCCTTCCGCTCGCAAATGATCGCGTCAATGTTCTTTACCTCGATAACGGACGCGTCGGCTACGAAACCACCGACCGCGCCGGGAAGGTTGAGCGCCTGGTTCAAGACGATGTGTTCCACCTTCGCCACCGAACCGATGACGGTATTGTCGGCGTTAGCCCTATTACTCGCTGTAAGCAGGTTCTCGAACTAGCCATAGCGGAACGTGACCACGGCGTCGATACCTTCCGCAACGGAGCCAAACTATTGGGAATCCTCAAAGCGCCGGGACGCCTGAATACCGAGCAGCGCCGAGCCATTGCCGAAAGCTGGAAGCAGTACAAAGCAGGTGGAACGCCCGTACTTGATGACGGCATGGATTACAGCACCGTGAGCATGACGCTCGAAGATGCAGAATGGATCGCCTCGCGCCAGTTCTCGACCGAGGAAGTGTGCCGAATCTTCCGCGTCCCGCCCACGGTCGCCGGGGATCTCCGGCACGGCAACTACTCGAACAGCGTAGAGATGGCGCGCCAGTTCGTGACACTCACACTCAAGCGTCACCTGGTCGCCTGGGAGCAGGCCATCAGCAAGCAACTGCCGACCGAAGCCGGACGCCAAGCATTCTTTGCCGAGCATTCGGTCGAGGGACTGCTGCGCGGCGACAGCACCACCCGCGCCGCTTTCTACCATTCCGCTATTGACGATGGATGGATGACCGTGGACGAAGTACGCCAGCTTGAGAACCTGCCGAGGTTGAAGAATGAGAACGCATAAACTGCCGATGCTTAAGCCGCAAATCCGCATTCTTGGCAACACGTTGGACGAATGGAAGAAGACACCACATCCTCCGAGGTTCGACACCACCAAGACGCTCAGGGACAAGCAGCAAGCCAACGGTCGAACGCTTGCCCTGAACGGTAAGGCATGGGCCACCCTGCGCGAGTGCGTATTGCGTGAGCAGCCCTTGTGTGAGCGCTGTATGCGCGACGATGACCGGCCAGTGATGGCCACGGAAGTCGATCACATCGACAACGACCCGACCAACAACACGCGCGGCAATCTGCAATCACTCTGCAAGCCGTGCCACTCAGCCAAGACGATGGCCGAGCTCCATGGCCGAGCCATCACCGTGAAGGGCTGCGACGCGAACGGGATGCCACTCGACCCGCATCATCCGTGGAACGTCGAAAAATCGCCAGCAACCGAGGCCGACGAACCGACCGCCCCCCTTCACGCACGAAGCCGCGAAAGGATCGAGCCGTGATTACGGGACGACCGCCGAAACCGACCGTTCTAAAGGTGCTCGCTGGCAACCCCGGCAAGCGCCGTATGAACGCACAGGAGCCGAATGCCGGCGACATTGATACCAACGCACCAGCGGAGCTATCAGAAGCCGCCATGGGCCACTGGGAGCGCCTCGCACCCATGCTGGCAAAGTCCGGCGTGTTGAAGCAATCCGACCGTGATCTGTTGTTCTGCTACTGCGAAAGCTATGCCACTTGGCTGGAAGGCGTCAGGGCCGGGAAGCTGAACGTTTCCCTGCTGGGCCAGCTTCGGCAGATGCTAGGCGAAATGGGTATGACGCCTGCCGCCAGGACGCGAATCATTGTCGACAAACCATCAGAGCAGAGCGATGGCAAAGCGCGATTCTTCGGCTAATTTTCATTTCGACACTGACGCCGCCGAGCGCGCCGTTTCGTTCTTCGCTGAATGCCTGACGCACACCACCGGAGAATGGCGCGGCAAGCCGTTCATTCTCTCGGACTGGCAGGCTGAGATTGTGCGCAATATCTTTGGCTGGAAACGCGCCGACGGGACGCGGAAATATCGAACCGTGTTTCTCGGACTGCCCCGGAAGATGGGCAAGACGACCCTTGCCGCTGGCCTTGCCTTGTATGCGCTGTACTGCGACAACGAACCCGGCGCGCAAGTGATCAACGCCGCAGCGGATCGGGAACAAGCCGCCCTTTGCTTCGATTCTGCCAAACAGATGGTGGACGCCGAGCCGGAATTGCGCGACCGCTCCGAAGTGTTCCGGCGTTCCGTGATTGTTCCGGCGACCGGCAGCAGCTACAAGGTGCTTTCTTCCGAAGCCTACAGCAAGCACGGCTTGAGCGTTTCCTATGCCGGGATGGATGAGCTTCACGCATGGCCGGATCGCGAACTGTACGACGTTCTCGTCACATCGATGGGCGCCAGGCGGCAACCGCTGACCGTGATCACCACCACGGCGGGATTCGACAAGCACAGCCTATGCTATGAGCTTTGGGACTACGCCGAAAAGATCAGTGCCGGCATCATCAAAGACGATTCGTTCTACCCGGCCATCTACGCCGCCGGGAAAGAGGATGACTGGAAAGACCCGAAGACCTGGGCGAAAGCCAATCCCAATTTCGGCGTCACGGTTCAAGAGTCGTTCTATCAGCAGGAATGCGCGAAGGCGATCAGCTTGCCGAGCTACGAGAACACGTTTAGACGCCTCTACCTGAACCAATGGACCGAGCAAGACGTTCGCTGGCTTTCCATGGATGCTTGGGACGCTTGCGCCGAACCTCTACCGGACCTGAAAAGCCTACCGTGTTTCGCTGCGCTTGATCTTTCCAGCACGACCGACCTTTCCGCCTTGGTTCTGGCGTTTCCGATTGACGGCAAGGTCCATCTGTTGCCGTTCTTCTGGATGCCATCGGAAGGCATCAGGAAGCGCGTCGAACGCGACCGCGTTCCCTATGATCAATGGATCAAGGCCGGACACATCACGGCAACCCCCGGCAAGGTCATTGATTACGAGTTCATCAGAAACAAGATCAACGAATTGGCCGAACAGTATCAAATCAAGGAAGTGGCCATTGACCGCTGGAACGCGACGCAGCTTTCGACGCAACTGGAAGGCGACGGCTTCGAAATGATCGGCTTCGGGCAGGGCTTCGCTTCGATGGCCGCACCGACCAAAGAACTGGAACGGCGGATTCTGGAAGGCACCTTGAACCATGGGGCGAATCCGGTCCTTCGTTGGATGGCCTCGAACATCACCACCGAACAAGACGCGGCGGGCAACATCAAGCCGAGTAAGAAAAAGAGTACCGAGCGAATCGACGGGATCGTCGCCACCATCATGGCGCTTGGCCGCGTGATGCTGACGGACGACTTAACGGTTTCGACCGGGGAAGTGTTCTTCGTGTAGTTGATTACCCTTGCCGGAAGGGCTGCGTTAGCAGATAAGCCGGATGCGGATTAGTCGGTTCGTGCCGCATTCATGCAAAACACCGACAGGCAGCAGCGCCTAGTTCCTCCAAGGTACCTTTCAGGGCGCGTGGCTGACATGAAAAGGGCCGGCGAGATGCTGGCCCTTTCTTCTATGGTTCGCCGATGTGCTACCTAAAGTGCTACCAAAAACGCCACAAACCGCTCTAATAATGGATTTCGCGTTTGTTGCCCATGCAGACCATCAGGATTTTCATCATCATAACGACACGAAACGTTGATCACGGATTCTGCGAACGACTCTCACCCTCCGGCGTCGTCGCGCAGACGCGATAGTACCGCGCGATTCCGCCAAATGATCATTGCCGGCGCTGAATCGGCATCCTTGGCGTTCTTATCCAGTACAATTTTCGGGATTTTCACCCGTCGCACCACCACGTGCTCATGCGACGCGAACCCCGTCACAGAAGAAGAAAGCCGCTCGGAAGACCATGAAGGAATCCCCAAAAGAGAAGGATGCAGCGGGCCACACGCCCATGATGCAGCAGTACCTGAAACTGAAAGCACAGCACCCCGGCCTTCTGCTCTTCTATCGCATGGGCGACTTCTACGAACTCTTCTTCGAAGATGCGGAAAAGGCCGCACGCCTGCTCGACATCACCCTGACAACACGCGGACAAAGCGCGGGACAGCCGATCAAGATGGCCGGCGTTCCGTATCACGCGGTCGAACAGTACCTGGCTCGCCTCGTGAAACTCGGCGAATCGGTCGTGATCTGCGAACAGGTCGGCGATCCGGCGACGAGCAAGGGACCGGTCGAACGCGCCGTTTCGCGCATCGTCACGCCGGGCACGCTGACCGATGCCGCGCTGCTCGACGACAAGCGCGACGTGTTGCTGCTCGCCCTGAGCACGACGCGTCTGCAGGCTGGCCTCGCCTGGCTCAACCTCGCCAGCGGCGAATTCAGGTTGTGCGAAGTCCCGCTCGAGAAGCTGCCGGCGACGCTCGAACGCATCCGGCCGGCAGAGATCGTCGCGGCGGAAGGCTTCGTCTTGCCGTTTGCCCCGGACACCGCATTGACGCGCCAGCCGGACTGGCACTTCGACACCGAGGCGGCGACGCGCGAGCTGTGTACCCATTTCAAAACGGCCTCGCTCTCGGGCTTTGGGGCCGATCAACTGCGTCCCGCGATCGCCGCCGCCGGCGCGCTGCTGCGCTACGCGCAGGCGACCCAGACGCGCACCCTGCCGCATGTGCAGGCGCTGACTGTCGAGCGTGACGGCACCTTCCTCGGCCTCGACACGGCCACCCGGCGCAATCTGGAACTCACGGAAACGCTGCGCGGCCAGCCGTCGCCAACCCTGTGCAGCCTGCTCGACGTGTGCATCACCTCGATGGGCTCGCGCTTTCTGCGCCACGCGCTGCATCATCCATTGCGTGATCCGGCGATTCCGGCGGCGCGCCACGCCGCGATCGAGGCGCTGCTCGACGACGGCGCCCCGCGTGTCAACTCAGTCCGGCAAGCCTTGCGCGGGATCGCCGACATCGAGCGCATCGCCGGTCGCGTGGCACTGTTCAGCGCCCGACCGCGCGACCTGTCGAGCCTGCGCGACAGCCTGCATCGCCTCGCCGAACTGCGCGCACCGCTGCTCGGCACGGCTTCGCCGCTGCTCTCCGAGCTCCTTGATCAGCTCGCAACTCCCGATGCGGCCCTCGACCTGCTCAGTGCGGCGATTCTCCCGGAACCGTCGGCCTTGCTGCGCGAGGGCGGCGTCATTGCCAACGGTTACGACACCGAACTCGACGAACTGCGTGGCATCAACGACAACTGCGGTGCCTACCTCGTCGAGTTGGAGGCACGCGAGCGCGAACGCACGGGCATCGCCAACCTCAAGGTCGAATACAACCGCGTGCATGGTTTCTACATCGAGATCACCAACTCGAACGCCGCCAAGGTACCCGACGACTATCGCAGGCGGCAGACGCTGAAGCATGCCGAGCGCTACATCACGCCCGAACTCAAGGCGTTCGAGGACAAGGCGTTGTCGGCGCAGGACCGTGCGCTGGCGCGCGAGAAGCTGCTCTACGAAGGCATACTGTCGACCTTGCAGACCGATCTGCCGCAATTACAGCTCATCGCCCGCGCTGTCGCAATGACCGACCTGCTCGCCGCATTCGCCGACATCGCCCAATCGCGTAATTACTGTCGACCAGTCTTCTCGAGCGAACCCGGCCTCTTCATCGAAGGCGGTCGCCACCCGGTGGTGGAAAACGAGCTGGCCGGCGGCGAGTCGTTCATCGCCAACGACACGAAACTCGGTGACGGTCGCCGCCTTCTGCTCATCACCGGCCCGAACATGGGTGGCAAGTCGACCTACATGCGGCAGACGGCCTTGATCGCGTTGATGGCGCATGTCGGCAGCTTCGTGCCCGCCAGCCGCGTGACGCTCGGCCCGCTTGACCAGATCTTTACCCGCATCGGCGCGTCCGACGACCTGGCTTCCGGCCGCTCGACCTTCATGGTCGAAATGACCGAATCAGCCGCCATCCTGCACCACGCGACCGAAAACAGCCTCGTTCTGATGGACGAAGTCGGGCGCGGCACCTCCACTTTCGACGGCATGGCACTGGCTTTTGCCATCTGCCGTCATCTCGTCGAAAAGAACCGTGCGCTGACCTTGTTCGCCACGCACTACTTTGAACTCACGTTGCTCGCCAACGAATACGCGGACCTGGCCAACGTTCATCTGGACGCCGTTGAACACGGCGAGCGCATCGTCTTCCTGCATGCGGTCGAAGACGGGCCGGCCAACCAGAGTTACGGTATCCAGGTTGCCGCGCTGGCCGGCATTCCCAACTCCGTGGTCAAGGCCGCCAAGCGACAACTGCGCGAATTCGAGCAACGCGCGGCTATCAACCCGCTACAACCCGATCTGTTCGCATCGATACCGGAGCCGGTCGAGGCCGAACCGAGCCCGGCAATGCTCCGACTGGGAAGCATCAACCCGGACGAACTCACGCCCAAACAGGCACTCGACGCACTCTACGAACTCAAGTCGCTGAGCCGATGAGACGACGGCTGCTCGCCACGCTGCTCGTCCTGATCGCCGGTTTCGCCCAGGCCGAAACGTGGCGTTTCGCCGTGATCGGAGACATACCGTACAGCGCCTATGAGCGACGAGAAATGCCCCGATTGCTCGAACTCATCGCGTCCGAACATCCGGAGCTCATTCTCCATGCTGGCGATATCAAGCTGTCGTCCGACCCGTGCACCGACGAGCTCTATCTCGATCGCCTCGCGCTTTTCAATAGTTCTCGTGTGCCGTTCATCTACACGCCCGGCGACAACGAATGGGCCGACTGCCGCCGGGTGAGCGCCGGCCACTACGATGAACTTGAACGTCTGAACAAACTACGCAGCCTTTTCTTTGCCGAGCCGAAGTCACTCGGCCAGCGCACCGTCCCCGTCGAACGACAATCGGCGGAATCGCCGGAAAACCTGCGCTGGAAACTTGGCCCCGTCCTCTTTCTATCGCTCAACGTTCCCGGCCCCAACAACAATTTCGGCATGGGCCGCACCGCCAAGCCGGAATATCTCGAGCGTACGCCGCATGTCATCGACTGGCTAAAACAGGGCTTCGCTCTGGCTCGGCGCGAGGAATCGGCCGGTATCGTCATCGTCATGCAAGGCAACCCGGCGTTCAAACACTTTGCTGCCGGCCTCGGCCACAGCGGATTCCGCGACTTGCTCGACGCGCTGCGGCAAGAGACGCTCGGTTTTCCCGGGCAGGTGCTGCTCATCCACGGCGACACGCACTGGCATCGCATCGACAAGCCGCTCCGCGATCGCGCGAGTGGCCGCCGCGTCGAGAATTTCACGCGGCTCGAGACTTTCGGCTACCCGATCATGGGTTGGGCGAAAGTCATTATCGACACGGAATCGCCGTCGCTCTTCCGTTTCGAATCACATTCGTACACGCCGGCACCTATCGCGGAACAGCGTTAAAACGCCGATACAAAAAAAACGCAGCCGGAAAGCTGCGTTTTTTTTGGATCATTGATCGCGCTCAGTCGTCATGCTCGCAATCGCCGTCCTCATGGACGTGACCGTGCTCGACCTCCTCGGCGCTTGCCGGGCGAATCGACGTCACCGTGCAGGTAAACACGAGCGCCATGCCCGCCAGCGGATGGTTTCCATCGAGAACCACCTTGTCGTCCGCGATTTCGGTGACGCGGTAAATCAAGATATCGTCGTCATCACCGCCTTCCGGCACGCCTTCGAACTGCATGCCGACTTCGAGTTCCTTGGGGAAGCCCTTGCGCGACTCCATCTGGATCAGCTCGGCATCGTACTCGCCGAATGCGTCGTCCGGTTGCATCTTGACGACAACCGACTCGCCGACCTTCTTCCCGTGCAGCGCTTCTTCGATCATCGGGAAGATGTCGTCGTATCCGCCGTGCAGATAAACCAGCGGCTCTTGCCCGGCATCGACGAGTTCGCCGTCCGGATCGGTGACGCTGTAGTCGAGGGTTACGACGGAGTTTTTTTCCACTTGCATGTTCATGAATTGAGTTCCTTCACCTCGCGCAGCACTTCCAACGCGTGGCCTTTGGCGTTGACTCCGTATAACGCGGCACGGAGAACGCCCTGTTTGTCGATAACGAAGGTCGAGCGCACGATGCCGTGCTTCTTGACCCCGTCCACTTCTTTCGGTTGCCACACACCGTACTGCTTGCACACCACGCCGTCGGCGTCTGACAAGAGCCGCACCGAGATTCCGTGTTTGTCGCGGAACTCGGCGTGTTTGAGGCAATCGTCGCGACTGATTCCGATGACCGTGCAGCCATGCCGGGCAAACTCGTCCTCGTGGTCCGAGAAATCCGTGGCTTCGAGCGTGCAGGCCGGTGTGTCGTCTCTCGGGTAAAAAAACAGGATGACATTCTTGTTGCCGCGAAACTGGGCAATGTCGATGTCCTCCATATCCGCATCGGGGAGGACGAACATCGGTGCCGCCTGTCCAACTTTCAGCATTGCGCCTCCTTAATTACCCGCCCCGTCCGCCAGGGCGAACGAGTGAATCGGATTCTACCAAGCTTCAGCAACGTGACCAGAAGAAATAAAAAAACGTGCTGAGCTAGAATGACCGCATGAAACGCGGCCCTATCATGCCTGTTTTTCGGCAATGCGCAACCACTGACCGCGGCACCGCGAAAAGATTCGATCTCTCGTCACCGGAGGAAGATACATGTTGAACCCGAGAAACCTGCTTGCTTCCGTATGCTTCTTTTCCTCAATTGCCGCAGCGCCAGCGATCGCGCAACCCGACTCCCCCGCTGCTGGCAAGTTGCCAACGGTCGAGCTATCGACCGAAGCCAGCCGACCCGCCGCGAACGATTACGTCTACGCAACACTCTCGGCCGAAGCTGCCGGCGTCGCTTTGGGCGATCTCGCGCGACAGGTCAACACCTTGATCGCCGACGCGGTGAAAGTCGCGAAATCGTATCCCGCCATCAAGGTTCAAAGCGGCAACACCAGCACCTACCCTGCCTACTCGAAGTCGGGAAAAATCGAATCGTGGCGGATGCGTTCCGAATTGTCGCTGGAGTCGGGCGACGCCACCGCGATGTCCGAGTTGATCGGGAAGTTGCAGACATCGCTCGGTGTATCCCGCCTCGTCATGCAGCCGTCCCCCGAAACACGCAAGAAGGCTGAGAACGAGGCGATGCTGGAAGCAATCGCCGACTTCAAGGCACGCGCCAAGGTCGTCGCCGACGCGCTGGGCAAGTCGTATCAGATCAAGCACCTGTCTGTGAGTACAGGCGGCAGAATGCCCGAACCAAGGTTCCACATGGCGGCAAAGTCGGTGATGTCGGAAACGGCCCCGATGCCGATCGAGGCCGGTGAGTCGCAGGTCTCGGCCAACGTATCCGGCGAGGTCGAACTTGAATAACGGGAACCGTGAATAGACGGCGGTTGGGAACGTTAGGGATGGCTCATTGGCCCATCCCACGCTCCTTCACTTCACGCCGCTTGCCGCAGGCAGTCCTTGCGCCGGCTTGTCAGCTGGGCGCTCGGGAATCTGGACGAAAACCTCGCCCTCCTTGATCATGCCCAGCTCGTAGCGCGCCCGCTCTTCGATAGCGTCATAACCCTGCTTGAGATCGCGGACTTCGGCATCAAGACCGGCGTTCCGGATTTCGAGCTTTCTGTTGCCCTCTTTCTGCAACTGTAGTTGCCGATCGACGTCCCAGACGCGCAACCAGCCGCCCTTGCCGATCCATAGCGGATACTGCAAGAGTGCGATCAGCGCAATCAGGGCAACCGAGAGCCAGCGCATTTCTCAACCGGTGAGAAGACGAAAAAATACCGAGCCACCTCTGGCGAGATGGCTCGGGATACGCTGTTCACCGCGGGTCTTCGGCCGTTCACCGAAGATTGTAAAAAGCGTCACGCCCGGGGTAGCCAGCCGTGTCACCGAGATCTTCCTCGATGCGCAACAGTTGGTTGTACTTGGCGATGCGATCCGAGCGCGAGAGCGATCCGGTCTTGATCTGCAAAGCATTCATGCCGACCGCGATGTCGGCAATCGTGCTGTCCTCGGTTTCGCCCGAGCGATGCGAAATCACGGCGGTGTAACCGGCACGCTTGGCCATCTCGATGGCGGCAAACGTCTCGGACAAGGTACCGATCTGGTTAATCTTGATCAGGATCGAGTTGGCGATGCCTTTCTTGATGCCTTCCTTGAAGATCCGCGTGTTGGTAACAAACACGTCGTCGCCGACGATCTGGATTCTCTCGCCCAGACGGTCAGTCAGCAGCTTCCAGCCGTCCCAGTCGCCTTCGGCCATACCGTCCTCGATCGAGACAATCGGGAAGGCATCGGCGAGATTGGCCAGGTAGTCGACAAACTGCTCGGACGTCAGCTGCAGGCCTTCGCCCGAGAGATGGTACTTGCCGTCCTTGTAGAACTCGGAGGCGGCACAGTCGAGGCCGATCAGGACGTCCTCGCCCGGGAAGTAGCCAGCCGCTTCGATGGCCTGCACGACCATCTGCAGACCCTCAGCGTGGCTGCCGAGATTCGGCGCGAAACCGCCCTCGTCACCGACCGCGGTCGAGAAACCCTTTTTGTCGAGCAGTTTCTTGAGGGCGTGGAAGACCTCGGCGCCGCAGCGCAGAGCTTCGCGAAACGAGCCCTGGCTGACCGGCAGAATCATGAATTCCTGGAAATCCAGGCTGTTATTGGCATGCTGCCCACCATTGATGATGTTCATCATCGGCACCGGCATCTGCATCGGGCCCGATCCGCCAAAGTAACGGTAGAGCGGCAAGCCGGACTCTTCGGCGGCCGCCTTGGCGACCGCCATCGACACGGCGAGCATGGCGTTCGCGCCGAGCCGCGACTTGTTCTCGGTGCCGTCAAGCTGGATCAGCGTCTGATCGATGAACGCCTGCTCCTGCGCATCGAGGCCGATGATCGCTTCTGCGATTTCAGTATTGACGTTCTCGACGGCCTGCATCACGCCCTTGCCCAGATAGCGGCCCGCATCACCGTCGCGCAACTCGATGGCTTCGCGCGATCCGGTTGAGGCGCCTGAAGGTACGGCGGCACGCCCCATGACTCCGGACTCAAGCAATACGTCGCATTCGACGGTCGGATTTCCGCGGGAATCCAGAATCTCGCGCGCAACAACATCAACAACAGAGCTCATGGTTTTTCCTTTTCTACAGAAGATACGTGTGCAGTGTTACGAAGGCACGCAGGTCAGCAACGACTAGCGCATTTCCTCGAAACCATCACCCTTGACCAGCCGATCCAGTGCAACCAGCGACGCCAGAAGTCGCTCCATGCGATCGAGCGGCCAACTGTTGGGACCATCGGAGAGCGCCTTTTCCGGACAAGGGTGCGTTTCCATGAACAGGCCGGAGATCCCCGCCGCAACCGCTGCGCGCGCGAGGACCGGAACATGCTCGCGCTGCCCGCCGGAAACAGTCCCCTGGCCACCGGGCAACTGAACGGAATGCGTCGCATCGAAGACGACCGGACACGCTGTTTCGCGCATGATGGCCAGTGAGCGCATGTCGGAAACCAGATTGTTGTAACCGAAAGACGCGCCGCGCTCGCAGACCATGATCGTGTCGGCGCCGCCGTTGGCTTCCTTGGCCTTGGCAACGACATGCTTCATATCGCCCGGCGCGAGGAACTGCCCCTTCTTGATATTCACCGGTTTGCCGCAAGTCGCCACGGCCTGGATGAAATCGGTCTGCCGGCAGAGAAACGCAGGCGTTTGCAGGACGTCAACAACCGCAGCGACGGCTTCGACATCGTCCTCGGTATGAACGTCGGTCAGCACCGGAACACCTGTCTGCCGACGCACCTCGGCGAGGAGCTTCAGACCCTCATCCAATCCCGGGCCGCGCGCCGACCGTCCCGAACTGCGATTGGCCTTGTCGTACGATGCCTTGAAAATGTAGGGCACGTCCAGTCGGGCACAGACCTCTTTCATCCGTCCGGCCACTTCGACGCAAAGCTCAAGCGATTCGGCAGTGCACGGCCCCGCAATAAGGAACAGCGGCTTGTCCAGCCCGACTTCAAAATCGCACAGCTTCATTTGCCGCCCTTGTAATCAATCGCTGCGCGGACAAAGGACGTGAATAGCGGGTGGCCGCTGCGCGGCGACGAGGTGAATTCCGGGTGAAACTGGCATCCGACGAACCACGGATGAACCGATTTCGGCAACTCGATCATCTCGCACAAATCCGTTCCCGGGGCGCGACCGGCGACAACCAGACCTTTTTCCTCAAGTTCCCCGAGCAGACTGTTATTGACTTCGTAGCGATGGCGGTGGCGCTCAACGATTTCGTCCTTGCCGTAAATCTCGCGCGCCAGCGTTCCTTCGCCAAGCTTGCAGACCTGTCCGCCGAGGCGCATCGAACCGCCGAGATCGGAGCTCTCGTCACGCTTCTCGACCTTGCCCGAAGCATCCTGCCACTCGGTAATCAGGCCGATCACCGGATACGGTGTCGATTTCTCGAATTCGGTGCTGTGTGCGCCGACAAGGCCCGCGACATCGCGCGCATACTCGACCACCGCGAGTTGCATTCCAAGGCAGATGCCAAGATAGGGAACCTTGTTCTCCCGAGCATAGCGGATGGCGATGATCTTGCCTTCGGTGCCGCGCTTGCCGAAGCCTCCAGGGACCAGGATGGCGTCCATGCCCTTAAGCGATGCACAACCATGGCTCTCGATTTCCTCCGAGTCGATGTAGTTGATCTTGACCTTGCTGTGCGTGTGAATACCCGCGTGAATCAACGCTTCGGTCAGCGACTTGTAGGACTCCGTCAGGTCGACGTACTTTCCGACGAAAGCAATGTTGAGCAGACGCTCGGGGTTTTCGAGCGAGTGCACCATCTTCTTCCAGATCGACAAATCGGCCGCCTTGGCGAGGATGCCCAGCTTGTGGCAGACGATCTCGTCGAGCATCTGATCGTGCAGCATCGCCGGGATCTTGTAGATCGAATCGGCATCAAGGCATTCGATGACCGCTTCGCTCTGCACGTTGCAGAAGAGCGCGATCTTGCGCTTTTCGTCTTCCGGAATATGACGGTCAGCACGGCAAAGCAGGATGTCGGGCTGGATGCCGATCTCGCGCAGCTCCTTCACCGAATGCTGGGTCGGTTTCGTCTTCAGTTCGCCCGCGGTCGGAATGTACGGCAGCAGTGTCAAATGCATATAACAGGCGTTGTTACGACCTTCCTGCAAGCCCATCTGGCGAATCGCTTCGAGGAAAGGCAGCGACTCAATGTCGCCGACCGTACCGCCGACTTCGACAATCGCCACGTCCGCGCCTTCAGCGCCGCGCCGGATATGGTTCTTGATTTCGTCGGTAATGTGCGGGATCACCTGAACGGTCTTGCCGAGATACTCGCCACGCCGTTCCTTCTTGATCACTGTTTCGTAGATCTGCCCGGTGGTGAAGTTGTTGCGCCGGGTCATGCGGGCGCTGGTGAAACGTTCGTAGTGCCCGAGATCGAGGTCAGTCTCGGCGCCATCCTCGGTGACAAAAACTTCACCGTGCTGGAACGGACTCATCGTTCCGGGATCGACGTTGATATAAGGATCGAGTTTGAGGTGGGTGATCTTGATGCCACGCGATTCGAGGATCGCACCCAGGGAAGCAGCAGCAATGCCCTTGCCAAGCGAGGACACCACACCGCCGGTAACGAAGACGTATTTGGTCATGGAAATATCTGCAGCGGGAAAGCCGAATTGTAGCCGAAAACCGGAACGCGCCAAAAGCGGAGATTGACCGTTTCGGAATGCACAACCGGTTCGCACGAACCGCTATGTTCGCGATCGTCGGGCGCAAATGTGTCATCAATCGTTTATGATTCGGTCTGACCTCGACCACCCGTGACCCGAGATACACATGAACCAACGCACCACAGTTCGTCGCTCCGACGGCCGTAGTCGCTGCCTTGGAGTGATCTATCAACTTGCGGCGAGCCTCTTTCTCGGCGTGCTTACGCTGCAACTCTCAGCCTGCAACCGCCCCGTCGAAAAAGCCCCGGAAGAACAGGTCGTAAGCGAAGCACCGCCCGTCGCGGAACCGGCAATAACCAAGGCGACGATCAAGGGGGACCTCGACGAGATCAGGGCGCAGCTCGACTCCGGCGCCAACATCGACAGCAGGGACGCTCTCGGCAGAACACCTCTGCATATGGCGGCGTTCTACGGACGCCTGAAGACGATGGAATTTCTGATCGAGCGCGGTGCAGACATCAATGCCAAGGACAACGTCGGGATGACACCGCTGCACGCAGCCGTACTCTCCGGTGGGCGGCAAGCAGTCGAAGTTCTGGTCGACAAGAAGGCCGACGTTTCCATCACATCGACGTCCGGCCAGACGGTACTTCATCTGTCGGCATCGACCGGGCAACCAAAACTGTCGAAGTACCTGATCGAAAAAGGCGCCGATCCGTTGACCAAAGACGCCGACGGGAAGATCCCCCTGGATTACGCCGTACAGAACCAGCACCCGGTTACAACGAAGCTCCTCAAGGGCTACTCCGAAAAGAAGTAGCAACTTCGGCGCGACCAAAGTACGCAAGGCCTCATCGCGCTACATCGCTTCGCCACCGCGAATGAGGCCGACCGCAATTCCTTCGATTTCCACCGTCCGCTCGCGTGTGTCGATCACGATCGGGGCAAAATCTGGATTCTCGGCAACAAGTTCCACAATGGCGCCATGCTGACGGAAGCGCTTGACCGTAACGTCGTCGTCGAGGCGGGCGACGACGATCTGCCCGTTACGCGCCTCGCTGCTGCGATGCACCGCCAGGAGATCGCCGTCCAGTATCCCGGCATTGATCATCGACAAGCCGCGCACGCGTAGGAGAAAATCGGCGCGCGGTTTGAACAGTGACGAATCCAGAGCGTAACGTCCCTGCACGTTTTCCACTGCAAGAATCGGACTCCCAGCCGCAACGCTGCCGATGAGCGGCAACCCCAGTTGCTCGACCAAGCGGATGCCACGCGCCGACCCCGGCTCGAGAACGATGATGCCCTTCCTGGCAAGCGCCTTCAGATGCTCTTCCGCCGCATTGTGCGAGGCGAAACCGAACGCGTTGGCGATCTCCGCGCGCGTCGGCGGCGCACCGAGGACTTCAAGCGTATTGCGGATGAAGTCAAGAATCTCCTGTTGTCGGGGGGTAAGTTTGGTCACGGGCGAGCCTCCAATAGATAACTGTATTTTTGTACAGCTTCCCGACAAATGCAAGATGCGCGAGAGAATGAACCGCGTCGATGCCCTCGATTCGACCAGCCTGCTGCCTTGCACGTCCCCTTTGGCGAGCGTAGGCTCAAGTCCCTTTTAAGCCGACAGAACATCGCCCCCCCCATGCACCTCATCACCTGCACCTTTGAGCACCACGCCACCTCGATCCTCGAAATTCTCAACGAGGCGATCGTAAACTCGACCGTCGTCTACGACTACAAACCGCGTCCTGCCGAGAGCATGGTCGGCTGGTTCGAGGCAAAAGCGGCGGGCAACTTCCCGGTCATCGGACTGGAATCCGATGCGGGCGAACTGCTCGGTTTTGCCAGCTACGGCACGTTCAGGCCGTGGGCGGCGTTCAAGTATTCAGTCGAACACTCGGTCTATGTGCATCACGCCCATCGCGGCCATGGATACGGTCCGACGTTGCTCAAAGCCTTGATTGAAAAAGCGCGGGAACAAGGCGTACACCTGATGATCGGCGGCATCGACGCCGACAACAAAGCCAGCATCGAGCTACACAAGCGGCTAGGGTTCGTGCATGCGGGAACGATTACGCAAGCCGGCTTCAAGTTCGGCCGCTGGCTTGATCTGGCGTTCTATCAACTCACGCTGGAAACGCCGCTCAACCCTGTCGACGGCTGACCTTAGGCCGGAAACAACTCTTTCACGCGCGCAGCCATGGCAAGCCCGAGCAAGCGATGCGCCTCGCGGCTGTAGTGGATGCCGTCGGCAGGATCGACGGCGATGATTTCGCCGACGTTGATGAGACGACAGTTGCAGCGCTCGGCGACCTCGGAATAGCGCCGCGCGAGGCCGACGGATTTCTCGCGGGCGCCAGCAAACATCTCGGCCGCATCGTCCTTTGGGTCGACCGGTGGCGGCACGGCTAAAAGGACGGCCGGCGCTCTCCCGTCCGCCCCCCAAACCGAGCTTTGGATGACTTGAACCAGACGTTCGGCGCCCAGTGCGATATCCAGCGCAGTGAGCGAGAAACGCGCCTTGAGGTCGTTGGTCCCCAGCATCAGGATCACGAGATCGATTGGATGATGACTCTCCAGGCAGGCGGGCAGGTACGTCAGCCCGTTCTTGTAACCGCCCTCGAGCGGATCGTTCCACACCGTCGTGCGACCATTCTGCCCTTCCTCAACGACGTTGAAGCGACTGCCAAGTTGGCTCGCCATAACCCCGGTCCAGCGAATGTCGCGCGGATAGCGCATGGCACTGACCGGTGCGTAGCCCCAGGTGTTCGAGTCGCCGAAGCAAAGGATCTGGAAGGGCCGCATCTTCGAATCAGGCCGCCTGCAGGGATTCGACCAACGAGATGTATTGATTCATCGCCTCGTCGCCTGCCGTCCCCTTGATTGCCGCCCAGGCGTCGTACTTCGCACGACCGACCATGTCGGTAAAGCCAGGACGCTTGCCCTCGACGTCACCGACCGTCGCCTGCTTGTACAGCGCATAGAGCTTCAGCAGTGTCGAGTTGTCCGGACGTTCGCTCAGCGTCTTCGAATTCGCAACGGCAGCTTCAAAACACGCTTTCAGATCGCTCATGGCATTCCCCTAAAAAAGTTGAACAAGCAGACATAAACCTCGATACGTTCAGCGAACGCGACGACGGCGCGCTTCGTACAGACAGACACCCGAAGCGACCGAGACGTTGAGGCTCTGCACCGACCCGAGCATCGGAATCGTCACCAGCTGATCGCAGGTTTCGCGCGTCAGGCGACGCATGCCGTCGCCCTCGGCGCCGAGCACCCACGCCGTCGCCTCCGGCCATTGCGCAGTGTAGAGATCTTCCTGCGCTTCGGCGTCCGTACCGATCACCCAGATCTCGCGCTCCTGCAACTCGCGCAGCGTGCGCGCAAGATTGGTCACCGTGATATACGGCACACTCTCGGCCGCGCCGCTAGCGACCTTGATCGCCGTCTGCGTCAGACCGACCGCCCTATCCTTCGGTGCAATCACGGCGTGCGCACCGACCGCGTCGGCAACGCGCAGGCACGCGCCCAGATTGTGCGGATCCTGGATACCATCGAGCACCAGCAGGAAAGCCGGCTCCTCCAGCGTATCGAGCACATCATCGAGCGTGATATGGCGCGACGTGCCGGACACGCGCGCGACGACACCCTGATGCCGCATGCCGCCGGCCATGCCTTCGAGCCGTTTGGCATCGACCGGAATGATCTTGACCTTCTGCAACTCGGCGTGACGCATGAGATCGCGCGCGCGGGCATCGTGCCGGTCCGCATCGATGAAGATCTCGAGGATGGCATCCGGCTGGTGGCGAAGTTTGGCAATGATGGCGTGGAAGCCGTGGATGAAGCTGATCTGTGACATTGGAATTCTCTGATACGAAATCGAGCGGCTATTCTACCTTGCGTTCAGCAGGCGCCTCGAAGAGAAGCGCCCGCCAACGCAGGCCAAGGCGGACTAATGGTGTTTTTTCGAGACCACCCGCTTCTTCGCCGCCGCAACCGGTTTCGTGCGCGTCGCCGGCTCGTTCTTGGCACGCGACGACGACTTGGGCGCAGGCTTCTCTGCCTGTTTAGCCACCGCTTTGTGCATCGGCTTGGAGACACTTTCGCCTCTGACAGGCTGCTGCGCCGCAAGCACGAAGTCGATACGTCCTGATTCCAGGTCAGCACGCACCACACGCACACGCACGCGGTCACCCAGACGGAAACGCTTGCCGCTGCGTTCGCCCAGCATCTGATGCCGGACGTTGTCGAACTGGAAGTAATCCTCGCCCAGTTCGGAGACGTGAACCAGTCCCTCGACATAGACCGAATCGAGGGCGACGAAGATGCCGAATGGCACCACGGCGGCAATGGCTCCGTCAAACTCCTCGCCGATGAGATCCTGCATGTAATAGCACTTGAGCCAGTTATTGACGTCACGCGTTGCCTCGTCCGCGCGTCGCTCCGTCATCGAACAGTGCAGGCCGATGTCGTCCCAGCTTCCCGGTGTATAGCGCGTGCCTTCGAGTACAGCCTTGATCGACCGATGCACGAGCAGATCGGGATAGCGCCGGATCGGCGAGGTGAAGTGTGTGTAGTGCTCGTAGGAAAGCCCGAAATGACCCACGTTATCCGGGCTGTACATCGCCTGGCGCAGCGAACGCAACATGACCGTCTGCAGCAACTGCGCGTCAGGGCGTTCCTTGATCTTCTCGAGCAGCGCGCCATAGTCCTTGGCCGTCGGGTTCTCTCCCCCCGGCAGCCCGAGACCGAACTCGTGCAGGAAGCTGCGCAGGGCCTCCAGCTTTTCGGGAGTCGGCCCTTCGTGAATGCGATACAGGCACGCCTGCTTATGCTTTTGCAGAAACGCTGAGGCGCATACGTTCGCCGCCAGCATGCACTCCTCGATAAGACGGTGCGCGTCGTTACGCTGCACCGGAACGATGTTCTCGATCTTGCCCTGATCGTTGAACAGCATCATCGTCTCGATCGTCTCGAAGTCGATCGCCCCGCGCTTGTGGCGCGCCTTGAGCAGCACCTTGAACAGCGCGTACAAGGACTCCAGCTGCGGCAGCAACTCACGATGCACTTCATTTTCTGGCTGCGCACCGCCATCCAGCCAACTCCAGACCTGGTTGTAGGTCAAACGAGCCTTGGAACGGAACACCGCCGGATAGAACGCATACGTCTTGATTTTTCCGGTCGATCCGATGTTCATGTCGCAAACCATTGCCAGCCGCTCAACGTCGGGATTGAGCGAGCACAAACCGTTGGAGAGCTTTTCGGGCAGCATCGGGATCACCCGACGCGGGAAATAAACCGAATTGCCGCGCTCCATCGCCTCGCGATCGAGCGCCATACCCGGTCGCACGTAATGGCTGACGTCTGCAATCGCCACGACCAATCGCCAGCCGCGCCCATCTTTCTCGGCAAATACCGCGTCGTCGAAGTCCTTGGCCGTTTCACCGTCAATCGTCACCAGCGGCAGATCGCGGAGGTCCTTGCGCCCGGCCCACTCGGTCTTCCGGACCTTGTCCGGCAGCGCCTTGGTTTCCGCTGCGACCTTTGGCGAGAACTCGAATGGAAGCTCGTGCTTGCGCAAGGCAATTTCGATTTCCATGCCGGGATCGGCATAGTTGCCAAGAACTTCGATGATCTTGCCGATCGGCTGCGAGTGGCGGCTTGGCTGCTCGATGATCTCCACCATCACCACCTGGCCGGATCTCACTTTGTATTTCCTATCCGGAACTACGAGGATGTCTTGATTGATCCGCCGGTTCTCGGGAACAACGACCGTAATGCCATGCTCGATCAGGACGCGTCCGACCACCTTGCTGTTCGCCCTCTCCAGCACTTCGACGATCGCGCCTTCACGCCGCCCCTTGCGATCGACGCCGATTACGCGTGCCAGCGCCCGGTCGCGATGCAGGACCTTGGTCATCTGTTTGGCATCGAGGAAGAGATCGTCACCACCATCGTCGGGAACAAGGAAGCCGTAGCCGTCCGAATGCCCTTCGACGCGACCGGCTATCAGGCTGGCGCGCTCCGGAACGATGTACGCATCCTTCCGGTTGCGCATCAACTGCGCCTCGCGTTCCATCGCGGCTAAACGCCGCTGGAACATATCGTACTCGTGCTTGTGAATGTCGAGTAGCGCACACAGCTCGGCAAAGCTGACCGGTTTGCCCTGCTCCTCGACGATGCTCAGGATGTACTCGCGCGACGGTAAGGGTTGTTCGTACTTCGCCGCCTCACGATGAAAGTGCGGATCGCTTTTTCTGATTTTCGATAGTTTTTTGATTGACATTTAATTTTGATCCTTTAGAATCTCGCCTTCGCTGGAGATGCCCAGGTGGCGAAATTGGTAGACGCGCTAGGTTCAGGTCCTAGTGGTGGCAACACTGTGGGGGTTCGAGTCCCTTCCTGGGCACCAAGTAAAACAGCAGCTCCAGCAAAAAAATCCTGACAAACCCGCACCGCAGAAATGCGCTGCGGGTTTTTTATTTTCCGCCGCTGACTGCGACAACTTGGCTTGCCCCCGTCGCACATCACGCGGCTGGCTGCATCGACTGCATGATCGCCGCCGCGAGCGCGGCCGACGACTGAGCGCCCGACACGGCCATCCGGCGCTGGAAGATGAAGAACGGCACGCCGGTCACGCCGAGTTTCCCGACCTTGTCGACGAGCGACCTGACCTGCTGTTCGGACTCGTTGCTCGCCAGAAATTCTGCGATGTCTTCCTTGTCTTCACCGCCCTCGGCAGCGATACCGACCAAGGTCTCGATGTCGCCGATATCCTCGCCGCGCTGGAAATGTGCGACAAAGAGCCGCTCGACAAGCGCGTCGACTTCGTCGGGATGGTGCCCGATCGACTGCACGCGGTAGACCAGCCGGTGCGCGCGCAGCGTGTTCGGCCGCGTGGCGATGCGATCGAACCGAAACTCGACGCCGGCATCGCGTCCGGCTTCTGCCACGTTGGCCTGGATTCTGTCGACCTCTTTCGCCCCGCCGAACTTGCTTTCGAGGTAACCGCGATAGGACTCCCCGGCCTTCGGCGTGTCCGGGTTCAGGAAATACGGCAGCCAGCTGATCTGGAACTCGACATCCGGGTGCTTTTCCTTCACTAGCGCCAGCGCGCCTTTCAAGCGCGCTTTGCCGATGAAACACCACGGGCAGACAAGGTCGGAAACGATATCTATTGCAACATTCATGCGGGTATTGATCCTCTTTCTATATATCGGTCAAGCATCGCGGCGCCGCGACAACTCGGCCTGCGCATCCTCGCCACGCACCGCGGCGGCCAGTTCCTTGTCGACAACCGTCTTGCCGATCGGTGCCAGCGCGATGCCGGCCAGCTTGAGATGCTGAATGCCGAACGGGATGCCGATGATGGTGATGAAACAAGCCGCGGCAGATAGTACATGACCAATCGCCAGCCACACGCCGGCGAGAACGAACCAGACGACATTTCCGACCAGGCCCAAAGCGCCGGTCCCAATATCTTCTCTGCCCGACAGATCCTCGCGGCTAACAGCCTCCTTGCCGAAAGGCCAGAAGGCGAACTGCCCGATGACGAAACAGGCTTTGCCCCAGGGAATTCCGACGATCGAGACAAAGGCCAGCAGGCCGACCAGCCACCAGCCGAGCCCCATCAACACGCCACCCATCAGGAACCAGAGCAGATTTCCAATTGTTCGCATCAATTATCCTTTCTTGCCTGTATCGTCGCCGGCGTGATCCGTCATTCTCGCACGCAGGTCATCGGGAATCGGGACCGACTTTCCGGTAACGACATCCATCCACACGATCTTCGCTTCACCGGTCGCGCAGAGCATCTCGTCGCCCTGGATGCGGATCTCGTAGCTCGTATGGACGCTGCTTCGCCCAAGCGCGCCGAAGTACATGCGGATTTCGACGGTGCCCGGATAAGTCAACGGAACCAAAAAAGTGCAACTGGCATTGATCAGCACCGGCGCAGAGCCTTTCGGCTGCACGGTCACGCCGACGCTCTCAAGATACTCGACGCGAACCTGCTCCATATAGCGGAAATAGAGCGTGTTGTTGACGTGTCGGTAGGCGTCCATGTCTCCCCAGCGAATGGGAATGTAGCTGGTATACGCAAGCACCTTGGGCGGATGGTTGTGCTCCATGACGACTCCTTGAGCAGTGTGGAAAGCCGGCAACTTGACGGCGCAACGCCATTTTCCATACGATACCGTATTGAAAAGCGTGCCACAACCCGACTGCATACGACTCGCGGCGCACCAGGCCAGATTCGTGACACCCGAGCCAGATAACGAGGTAGACGATGCAACGAGAATCCATGGAATACGATGTTGTAATCGTGGGCGGCGGACCGGCCGGGCTTTCCGCTGCAATTCGGCTGAAACAGCTTGCGAGCGAGAGAAACCAGGAAGTCAGCGTTTGCCTGATCGAAAAAGCTGCGGAGATCGGCGGACACATTCTCTCCGGCGCGATCATGGACCCGCGTGCACTCTCCGAGCTTTTCCCGGACTGGAAAGGCATGGACGCGCCACTCAATACCGCGGTCAGCGAAGACCGTTTCCTCATGCTCACCGGGGCCAGCGACATCCGCATTCCCAACTGGATGCTGCCCGACTGCCTCCATAACGATGGCAACTACATCATCAGTCTGGCCAATCTCTGCCGCTGGCTCGGCAAGCAGGCGGAAGAGCTCGGCATCGAAATCTACCCAGGCTTTGCAGGTGCCGAAGTGCTTTACGGCCCGGATGGCGCGGTCACCGGTATCGCCACGGGCGACATGGGACGGCTCAAGGATGGAAGCGAGGGGCCGGCCTTCCAGCCCGGCATGGAACTGCTCGCCCGCTACACGCTGTTTGCCGAGGGCTGTCGCGGACATCTGGGCAAACAGATCGAAGAGCGCTTTGGGCTGTGCAAGGATTGCGAACCGCAGGTTTATGGCCTCGGCATCAAGGAACTGTGGGAAATCGAGCCGAAGAAACATCAACCGGGTCTCGTGATCCACTCCGGCGGCTGGCCGCTCGACAACCAGACCTATGGCGGCGGCTTCATGTACCACCTGGAGAACAACCTCGTCTCGGTCGGCCTGGTGACCGGTCTCGGTTACAGCAATCCCTACCTCTCGCCCTACGAGGAGTTCCAGCGCCTGAAGACGCATCCGGCGTATCGCCAATTTCTCGAAGGCGGCAAGCGGATCGCCTACGGTGCACGCGCGATCAGCGCTGGCGGACTGCAGTCGATGCCGAAGACGATCTTCCCCGGTGGCGCGCTGATCGGCGACGACGCCGGTTTTCTCAACGCCTCGCGCATCAAGGGTTCGCACGGCGCAATCAAGTCGGGAATGCTGGCCGCTGACGCCTGCTTCGAAGCGCTCGCGGCAGGCCGCAGCGGCGACGAGTTGACCGCCTACCCGCAAGCCTTCCGGCAGAGCTGGCTGTACGAAGAACTCTACAAGGCGAGGAACTTCAAGCCCTTGATGGCCAAGGGTCTGATTGTCGGCAGCGTGCTGTTCAGCATCGATCAACTGCTGTTGCGCGGCAAGGCGCCGTGGACACTGCACCACCCCGGCGCCGATCACACGCAGCTCAAGCGCAAGGTCGACTGCACCCCGATCGACTACCCGAAACCGGATGGCGTGATCACTTTCGACCGCCTGTCATCGGTCTATCTGTCGAATACCAACCACGAGGAAGACCAGCCCTGCCACCTGCAACTCAAGGATGCGGCAGTCCCGATCAAACTCAACTTGGCGCTCTACGACGCCCCCGAGCAACGCTACTGCCCTGCCGGGGTCTACGAAATCGTCCAAGGTGAAGACGCCTCCCCGCGCCTGCAGATCAACGCCCAAAACTGCGTGCACTGCAAGACCTGCGACATCAAGGATCCGTCGCAGAACATCAACTGGGTGGTGCCGCAGGGCGGCGAAGGACCGAACTACGCCAATATGTAGGATGCGTCGGAAAGACTGCCGGCGTTCGGCGCCGGTCAGCCTTCCAGCGCGATCGCGATCGAGTAGATCTCGTCGCCTGACGCGGCGATGATTTCCGACACCATCGTCTGGTCGAGCCCGAGCGCGACAGCACTGTTGGCCAAGGGGATGACCCGCGCATCGAGTTCATCGAATGGGTCCGGACGAGGAGAAACGGCGCCGGCGATGAAGAGGATGTCCCCCATCGTGGTCGGCGGCATGGTTCCGCTGAACTTGCGCGATGCGAGCACGGCGTCGACGACCGACGGAGGCAGATTGAGTTCGCCGAGGATGCGCTCGGTCGTGCGTTCCGTCAGGTCGTTGATCGTCTCGGCCAGCACGACGCTGTCCTCAAGCAATGCGGGGAATTCAGCGGCGCGCGACAACAGGTAGAAGCGCCCCAGGTCATGCACGATCCCCGCGAACATCACCTCGTCGGCATTCAGCCGCGTCAGCTTCTTGGTCAGGACGTAGGACAGCGCGGCCACATGAACGCTGCGCTCCCACAGGCGATTCGACAGTTCGCGCGTCGCCACGTGGCGCTGAGAATGGCGAAGCTGATCCATGATGAGCACCATCGCCAGCGCCTTGATCGGGTCCATGCCGACGCGCACGACCGCCTGGCGCACATCGCGCACGACCATGTTGCTGGGATTGAGCGCGACCGAATTCGCCAGGCGAATCACCTTGGCCGAAAGCAGAGGCTCGGCGACGACGATCTTCGCCAGCGCCGACAAGCCGATATCGGGATTCTCCACGGCCTTGAGCACGCGCCGGCTGGCGTCCAGGCTGGTCGGAAAACTGAGTTCGCCAACGGTCGCTGCGCTGATCGTTCGACGAAATGCTGCAACCGAATCCTGCATCGTCTGAATCACGTTGCACTCCTTCGCAATCAAGTACTGCCCGCATTCTAAACTCATGCCGGGCAGTTTTGAGCAAACAACGGTGATCGAGCAGGGCCCGCCCGTGCAGGATTCAGTACTGGTCGAGTGGCATGGCCAAGACTGCCCCGGAACCATCAACCACCGTCGACGCCAATCCTTCCGCTTGCGTCAACAAGTGATCGGCGTAGAAACGTGCCGTGATCACCTTTGCGAGGTAGAAAGGATCGCCGTCGCCGGCATCGACCCGCGCCTGCGCAACCAACGCCGCACGTGCCATCTGCCAGCCGCCCGCGACGACGCCGAAGAGCCGCAGGAACGGTACGGCGCTTGCCGAGGCAGCGCGCACGTCGACCGGGAACCTCTCGACGATCCAGCCCCCCGCCCGGTTCAGCGCATCCACCGCGACCGCCAGCCTTGCGCCGATGGCCTTGAGATCAACGTTGGCCGATCCGGCGAGTTCCCGCTCGACCTCGCACATCATGCCGATCACGCTTTTGAAGACCGCGCCGCGGTCCCGCGCCATCTTGCGCCCGATCAGGTCATTGGCCTGGATGCCGGTCGTGCCCTCGTAAATCGTCGAGATGCGCGAGTCGCGCAGGTACTGCGCCGCACCGGTCTCCTCCATGTAACCCATGCCGCCATGCACCTGGATGCCCAACGACGCAACCTCGATCCCGATCTCGGTACTCCAGCCTTTGACCACGGGGATCATCAGGTCAACAAAGGCCTGATTGCGTTTGCGCTGATCGGCGTCCGGATGGCAAGTCGCCGCATCATGCGCGCTGGCCACCACGTAAGCCAGTGCGCGGGTGGCCTCAGCCTGCGCGCGCATGGTCATCAGCATGCGCCGCACGTCCGGATGCGCAATGATCGGCACGCGCGGACCACCGCGTACGCCAATGTCCGTTCCCTGAATCCGCTCGTGGGCATAGTCGCGCGCCCGCTGGTAGGCGCGCTCGCTGACCGAGACGCCTTCCATGCCGACGCCGAAGCGGGCGACGTTCATCATCACGAACATGTATTCGAGACCGCGATTTTCTTCGCCAACCAGATAACCGACCGCGCCGCCATGATCGCCAAAGGCCATCACCGCCGTCGGGCTCGCGTGGATGCCGAGCTTGTGCTCGATCGACACGCACCAGGCATCGTTGCGTTCGCCGAGGCTGCCGTCCGCGTTGACCATGAACTTCGGCACGATGAACAGCGAGATGCCCTTGACGCCTTCCGGCGCCGTCGGCGTGCGCGCCAGGACGAGGTGGACGATGTTGTCCGCCATGTCGTGCTCGCCATAGGTGATGAAGATCTTCTGGCCGAAGACGCGATAGCTGCCGTCCGCCTGCGGTTCGGCGCGTGTGCGCACGGCCGCCAGATCCGAACCGGCGCCGGGCTCGGTGAGATTCATCGTCCCGGTCCATTCGCCGGTGACCATCTTCTCGAGGAAGGTCTTCTTGAGCTCGTCAGAACCCGACAGCACCAGCGCGTCGATCGCCCCACCGGTCAGCAACGGACACAGCGAGAAGGCGTGATTGGCCGATTTCCACATCTCCGCCACCGGCGTCGCCACCAGTCGCGGCAAGCCCTGCCCGCCCCATTCCGGTTCGCTGCCAAGCGCCGTCCAGCCGCTCTCGGCAAACAGTCTGTAGGCTTCCTTGAAGCCCTTGGGCGTCGTCACCTTGCCCTCGGAGAACCGCGCACCTTCCTTGTCGCCTGAAGCGTTGAGGGGCGAGAGCACCTCTTCGGCAAACTTGGCAGCTTCCTCGAGGACGGCGTCGACCACGTCGGGTGTAGCCTCCTCGCAACCGGGCAGCTTCGCCAATTCTTCCAAACCAGCCAGTTCCTTCAGCACGAACTGCATGTCACGGATCGGCGCACGGTATTCGCTCATTTCAACCCCCTGTCTGGATCAAGCACTCCCGGAAAAACGGTTCTTCTTGCCGCAGCGATTTACAAAGCGGCGGTCAGCGCCGGCACGACTTCGAAGAGATCGCCGACAAGTCCATAGTCGGCGACCTGGAAAATCGGCGCGTCGGCGTCCTTGTTGATGGCGACGATCACCCGGCTCTCCTTCATGCCGGCCAGGTGCTGGATGGCGCCTGAGATACCGACCGCTATATAGAGCTGCGGCGCGACGATCTTTCCCGTCTGCCCCACCTGATAGTCGTTCGGCACGAAGCCGGCGTCGACGGCGGCGCGCGATGCGCCCATCGCCGCGCCGAGCTTGTCGGCCAGCGGCTCAATCAGCTTCTGGAAGTTCTCGGCGCTGCCCAGGCCACGCCCGCCGGAGACCACGACCTTGGCAGCGGCGAGCTCCGGGCGCTCCGATTGCGTGAGTTCGCGCGCAACCAGCACGCTGCGGCCGTTGTCGGACACGGCATCGATCGCTTCGACCGGTGCTGAACCGTTCAACTCAGCCGCCTCGAACGCCGTGGTACGCACGGTGATTACCTTGACCGCGTCGAGCGACTGCACGGTTGCCAGCACGTTGCCCGCATAGATCGGCCGAACGAAGGTATCGGGCGCTTCCACCGCAACGATGTCCGACACTTGCGCCACGTCGAGCAAGGCCGCCGCGCGCGGCATGAAGTTCTTACCGGCGGTCGTCGCAGCAGCGAGGATATGGCTGTAGCCGGCTGCCTTGGCAACGACCAGCGCAGCGACGTTCTCCGGCAGCTGGTCGGCGTATTGCGGCGCGTCGGCGAGCAACACCTTGGCGACGCCGGCGATCTTCGCGGCCTCGTCCGCAACCGCCGCGCATCCCTTTCCAGCAACCAGCAGATGAATTTCGCCACCGATCCTTGCCGCAGCCGTCACCGCATTGAGGGTTGCCGTCTTGATCGAAACGTTGTCGTGTTCAGCGATAACCAGAATGCTCATATCAGATCACCTTCGCTTCGTTCTTGAGTTTGGCGACCAGTTCGCCCACATCGGCCACCTTGATGCCGGCCACGCGTTTGGCCGGTTCGGCCACGCGCAGTGTCGTCAGGCGCGGTGTGACATCCACGCCCAGCGCGTCCGGCGTCAGCGTATCGAGCGGCTTCTTCTTCGCCTTCATGATGTTGGGCAGCGAGGCATACCTTGGCTCGTTCAGCCGGAGGTCGGTACTGATCACGGCCGGCAAGGTCACGGCGACCGTCTCCAAACCACCATCGACTTCGCGCACGACGGTCGCCTTGCCGTCGGCGACTAAGACCTTCGACGCGAAGGTCGCCTGCGGCCAGCCGAGCAGCGCCGCGGTCATCTGGCCGGTCTGGTTGGCATCGTCGTCGATCGCCTGCTTGCCGCACAAGACAATCTGCGGCTGCTCGCGCTCGCAAACGGCCTTGAGCAGCTTGGCGACGGCCAGCGGCTGCAATTCGGCATCGGTTTCAATCAGGATGGCGCGATCGGCGCCGAGCGCCAGTGCGGTACGCAAGGTCTCCTGGCAAGCCGCGACACCGGCCGAGACGGCAACGATCTCGGTCGCGACGCCCGCTTCCTTGAGGCGGACGGCCTCCTCGACGGCGATTTCGTCAAATGGATTCATCGACATCTTGACGTTCGCCAGGTCGAGCCCCGAGTCATCGGCCTTGACGCGGACCTTGACGTTGTAATCGACGACTCGCTTGACGGGAACAAGGATCTTCAAAGCTGATCTCCTCTGTATTTCGCAACGAAAGCACGGCCACGAAGCCGGCTGACAGTGGGTTTGACACGGCCTTCAACCGGCACGACAATAGACCATACTCAACAGTATGGTTGAGCATACGGTTCGGTATGGAGACTGTCAACCGATGTAAACGACCGTTTGAATATAGTCCAGCAAAAAGCAGCTTGAAAGGACAACGCCGTAATGAAATCAGTTCCAGCCAAACCGAGAACCCAACTCGATCGCAACGGGTGGATCGATGGCGCTTTCGAGGCACTGGCCGAGGAAGGCCTGCCGGGAATGCGCGTCGAAGCGCTCGCCAAGCGCTTCGGCGTCACCAAGGGCAGCTTCTACTGGCACTTCAAGGATCGCCAGGATCTGTACGGCGCCATGTTGCAGACCTGGAAAGAGGGCCGCATCCGCGACATCGACAAGCAGAGCGCGATTCCGGCCGGCAACGAGGGCGAACAACTGGAACAGATCATCGACGTCTACAGCGCCAACCGCAACCGCAAAGGCATCGCGATCGAGCTCGCCGTGCGCGACTGGGCGCGTCGTGACCCGCTGGCGAGCGCGGTGGTCGAGGAAGTCGACAGCTACCGCCTGGAGAGCGCACGCAAGCTCTTTGTCGCCACCGGCCTCTCGGACAGCGAGGCCAAGAGCCGCAGCCTGCTGCTCTACGCCTACGTCTTTGGCCAGAGCCTGATGGCCTACGACCGCTTCGACCCGAAGATCATCGACATCAAGCAGTGGATTTCCCGCTATATTGTTTCCGGCGGAGCCGACAAGAGCACTGGCCCTTCCGACGGTACCGCACCTCGCTAGGCTCGCGCGCAAGCGCGTGGCACGCTTAGCGTCTATGATGCCACTGTGTTTTTCCCGGTAATACCACATGCGTCTCGTCGATCCTGAACGCTATGCTGCGCTGAAAGCGACGGGCAAACTGCCCTCGCCGAAGGGCGTTGCACTATCGATCATTCGCCTGCTGCAGCGCGACGACTTCCGGATCGGTGACCTCGTCAGCCTGGTCCAGTCCGACCCGGCGATCGCCGGCCGCATCCTGTACTTTGCCAACGCCGCCGCCTTCGGGCGCTCACGGCCGATCGTCTCGCTGCAGCGCGCGATCGTTGCGCTCGGCTCCTTCCGCGTACGCGATCTCGTCATCGGCCTGTCGGTCATGCACAGCCACCGTAGCGGCGCATGTGCTGAGTTCGACTACGAGGGTTTCTGGGCGCATTCGCTGGCGACCGGCATCGCCTGCCAGGAACTCGCGCACTTCGCGCAGATTGCCAGCGAGGAACTGTTCACCATCGGCCTGCTCTCGCGCGTCGGCGAGCTTGCCCTGGCCACCCTCTATCCCGACGAGTACGCCGGCATCCTGATCAAGTGCCGCGACGAGCGCAGCGAAATGGCCGCGCTCGAGCAGCAGCGCTTCGCCATGGACCACCACGAGCTCGCCGCCACCCTGCTCAACGAATGGGGCCTGCCCGACGTGCTGATCCAGGCCGCTTTCCACCACGAGAATCCCGATGCCGCCGGCTTCGCCGACGGCTCGCGCGTGCAGACGCTAACCCATTCGCTAAGCTTCGCCAGCGCGCTCGCGCACCTGTGCATGGTCGATGAGGAATCGCGCTGGAGCCTGTTGCCGGCCCTGCTGGCGCGCGCGGCCCGGCTCGGCATCGGCGGCGAGGTACTTAACGAACTCGTTGACCGCATGGTCGAGCGCTGGCGTGAATGGGGTGCCAAGCTGCAGGTGCGCACGCAGGACGTGCCGCCGTTCGCCGAAATCCTCGCCGCGACGCCACCGATGCGCCGCATGGTGAACAGCGGCAACGGAGATACGGAGAATCGACGGTCTCGCGGGCCGTGCCTCGATGTTCAGCTGATCGGCATTCCGTTCGCGGAGCTGCAACCTTTGATGCAGCAAATAGAGCGCTTCGGGCACCAGCCGATCCTGATCGACGACACGCGTGAGGCACTCAACCACGTACTGCGCCATCCGGCGCATGTCATCATCGCCGACCTGCGCATGCCAACTCAGGATGCCGTCGAGTTCTGCCGCACGTTGCGCCAGAGCGCCGCCGGCAAGGAGAGCCACGTCCTGCTGCTGGCTTCGCCCGAATTCGAACACCGCACGCTCGAAGCCATCGATGCCGGTGCCGACGACGTGCTGATCAAGCCGGTCAACGAGCAGACGCTGCGCGTGCACCTGAGCACCACGGCGCGCATGACGATGCTGCGCGAGGAAATGCATCGCGAGCGAATCGGCATCATGCGCTCGACCGACGAACTCGCCGTCGCCCAGAAGCGCTTGTTGCAGGACGCGCTGACCGATACGTTGACGCAGCTCCCGAATCGGCGTAACGGGCTCGACTTTCTCGCCTCGGAGTGGGTTTTCGCGCAGTCGAGCGGCGCGCCGCTTGCTTGCCTGATGCTCGACATCGACCACTTCAAGCGCGTCAACGACGACTACGGCCACGCGGCGGGCGACGCCGTGCTGCGCCAGCTGGCGGACGTGCTGAAGAACGCCTCACGTGCCGAAGACATGGTGTTCCGCTACGGCGGCGAAGAGTTCTCGGCGATCCTGACCAACGCCCCGTTGAAGATCGCGCTACAGATTGGTGAGCGGATACGCACGCTGGTCGAAAAAACGGACTTCGTCTGGGAGTCGCAGCGAATCCCTGTAACGCTGAGCATCGGCGTTGCCGTCGCCACGGGCACGGAACGCGACAGCCAGGCGCTGATCCAGGCCGCCGACGCCGCGCTCTACGAAGCCAAGGAAAGCGGGCGCAACCGCGTGGTGGCCTCCGCGGCCGCGTAACGCCGATCCAGAATTACGCCGGCGGATCGTCCTTCTGACCGAGCATGCGCTCGCTTTCGGCTACTCGCACCGCCTCGCCTTCGATCACATCTCCGTCCGACGCCGTACCTGCGGTTTGCGAGCGGGTGTCGCGGTACTGCGCCTGAGCCCGCATCTGCTCCTCGATCTGCGCCCGGATGGCACGCGTTTTCCACCAGAAGTAGACCCAGAAGATCAGTCCTGCGACCGCGATAACGGCCAGAAACACCAGCGAGAACATCGCCGCGCCGATCAGTACGACGACACCGACAATCGCGGTCAGTACGCGGGCGAAAACGCCCTGAGGCTTCTGCCGCCCCGCATTAAAGTTGATACGCATCATCCGCTCCGGGACCGGCCATCGCCATATCGACGGCCTTCTTTGACAATTGTGAGGCAAACAGCTCGATGAAGTCGTACTCGTACTGACGGATGTAGGTGCCCCGTCGCAAGCCGATACGCGTCGTGTTCGAGCCGAAGAGATGGGCGGCATCGATCGCCTGCAGGCCGAAGTCGCGCGCCGGGTCGTAGGCCATGCGGGCGATGATACCGAGGCCGAGGCCGAGGCTGACGTAAGTCTTGATCACGTCGGCGTCGATCGCAGCGAGTACCACGTTCGGCTCCAGCTGCGCCCGTTCGAAGGCCTTGTTGATCAGTGAGCGCCCGGCGAACGCGGGATCGTAGGTAATCAGCGGCCAGTTGGCGAGCGCGGCCAGCGACAGGCTTTTCTCCGCAAGGATCGGATGCCCGTCGGGCGCGACGACGCAATGTCCCCATTGGTAACACGGCAACATCACAAGCTGTGGATACTGGTCCAGCGCTTCGGTGGCGATGGCGATATCGGCCTCGCCCTTGATCGTCCACTCGGCGATCTGCGTCGGGCTGCCCTGGTGCATCGAAAGCCGCACCTTCGGATGGCGCTCGATGAACTGCTTGACCACCGCCGGCAAGGCATAACGCGCCTGCGTGTGTGTGGTAGCGATGACGAGGCTGCCGGAATCGCCGCCGGCGTATTCTTCGCCGACACGCTTGATGTTATCGACCTCGCGCAGGATGCGCTCGGCGATGTCGAGCACACGCTTGCCCGGTTCGGTCACGGCCGTCAGGCGCTTGCCGCTGCGTTCGAAGACGATGACGCCAAGTTCGTCCTCGAGCATCTTGATCTGCTTCGACACGCCCGGCTGCGAGGTATAGAGCACTTCGGCGGCTTCGGAAACGTTGAGGCCGCGCCGCGCGACTTCAACGAGATAGCGGAGTTGCTGGAGCTTCATCGACGATCGACTTTAATAACGTATGGTTATAACAATCTAACTTACTATTCTTTTTCAGGCAATAACCCTATTGCTACCATGCGTCCACTCTCTTTTCCAGGGTGCCTCATGGATCCTCTCTACACACTGTCGGGTTTTGTCGTTGGCGGTATCGTCGGTTTGACCGGCGTCGGTGGCGGCTCCTTGATGACACCTTTGCTGGTATTGCTCTTCGGCGTCCATCCGGCCACCGCGGTCGGCACCGATCTGCTCTATGCGGCGATCACCAAGGCCGGCGGCACTGTCGTTCATGCACGCAAGGGCCACGTCAATTGGCGCATCACCGGCCTGCTCGCCGCCGGCAGCATCCCCGCTTCGATCCTGACGATCTGGGCCTTGTCCTACCTGCCAAAGCAGAGTCCGGCCGTCACGCACATCATCTCCGTATCGCTCGGCGTCGCGCTGTTGCTCACCGCCTGCGCAATCATCTTCCGTCAGAAACTGCAGCGTTACGCGCTGAGCCACGCAGATGACTCCGCTCATACGGAATTTCAAGCCCCAATCACGGTCGTAACCGGCGTACTCCTCGGTATACTTGTCACGATTTCTTCGGTTGGTGCCGGCGCCCTCGGGGTGGCCGTGCTGTTCTTCCTCTATCCGAAGCTGCCGGCCCTGCGCATCGTCGGCAGCGACCTCGCCCACGCCGTCCCGCTGACGCTGATTGCGGGGATCGGACACTGGTTCATCGGGAGTGTCGACTGGGCCTTGCTCGGCAGCCTGCTGCTCGGTTCCTTGCCGGGAATCTGGCTCGGCAGCCACGCTTCGTCCCGAGTCCCGGACCGGATCCTGCGCCCCATCCTGGCCACGATGCTGGTCCTGGTCGGCGGCAAGTTGATTTCGCTGTAACGCGCGCGGCAACGCACAAAGGAATACCTATGTATCGCTACGACACCATTGACCAGCAACTCATCGACGAGCGCGTCGCACAGTACCGCGACCAGATCGCGCGCAATCGGGCCGGCACGCTCTCCGACGACGAACTGCGCCCGCTGCGCCTGCAGAACGGCCTCTACATCCAGCGCCACGGCCCGATGCTGCGCGTTGCCATTCCCTACGGCCAGCTCTCGTCGGCGCAGTTGCGCAAGCTCGCCGAGATTTCGCGCCGGTACGACCGCAACGTCGGCCACTTCACGACGCGCCAGAACATGCAGTTCAACTGGCCGAAGTTCGAGGAGACGCCGGAAATCCTTGGCGAACTGGCGACCGTCGAGATGCACGCCATCCAGACCTCCGGCAACTGCATCCGCAACATCACGACCGACGAGTTCGCTGGTGTCGCGCCGGATGAGCTGACCGATCCGCGCCCGTGGTGCGAGGTGCTGCGCCAGTGGTCGACCTTCCACCCGGAATTCGCCTTCCTGCCGCGCAAGTTCAAGATCGCCGTCAATGCGGCGACCGAGGACCGCGCCGTCATCCGTGCGCACGACGTCGGCCTGGAAATCGTGCGCGGCGCCGATGGCGAACTCGGTGTTCGCGTGTTCGCCGGTGGCGGATTGGGCCGCACCCCGATTCTCGGCAAGGTCGTGCGCGAGTTCCTGCCGCGCAAGCACATGCTCTCGTATCTCGACGCCCTGCTCCGTGTCTATAACCGCTACGGCCGCCGCGACAACCTGTACAAGGCGCGCATCAAGATTCTCGTCAATGCGCTCGGCGTCGAGGAGTTCGCCCGTCAGGTCGAGGAAGAATGGTCGTTCACCAAGGACGGCCCGACGACGCTGACCGATGAGGAGTTCAACCGCATCGCCGCGCACTTTGCACCGCCGGCCTACGAAACCCTTCCTGGCGACGATCCCGCCTACTTTGGTGCGATTGCCAGCGACAAGGCGTTTGCCGCGTGGGTCCGTCGCTCGGTGCATGCGCACAAGGTGCCGGGCTACGCCGCGGTCACACTCTCGCTCAAGGCGCCGGGTGCCGCGCCGGGCGACATTTCGGACGTGCAGATGGACGCCGTCGCCGACCTCGCCGACCGCTTCAGCTTCGGCGAGCTGCGCGTCGCACACGAACAGAACGTCGTGCTCACCGACATCCGCCAGCGCGACCTTTACGAACTGTGGCAAGCCGCGCGGGCGCTGGGTCTGGCGACGCCGAACATCGGCCTCCTGACCGACATGATCTGCTGCCCCGGCGGCGATCTCTGCTCGCTGGCCAACGCGCGTTCGGTGCCGATCGCCGACGCGATCAACGCCAAGTTCGACGATCTCGACTATCTCTTCGACATCGGCGACATCTCGGTCAACATCTCCGGCTGCATGAACTCCTGTGGCCACCACCACGTCGCCAACATCGGCATCCTCGGCGTCGATAAGAACAGCGAGGAGTGGTACCAGATCACGCTCGGCGGCAAGCAAGGCAATGGCACAACCATCGGTAAGGTAATCGGTCCTTCGTTCTACGCCGAGGAAGTACCGCAGGTGATCGAAGCGCTGATCAACGTCTATATCGAAAACCGCACGCCGAACGAGCGCTTCATCGACGCCGTCGAACGTCTCGGCATCGAGCCATTCAAAGCGCGCGCCTACGAAGGCCGCGACAAGCGCAAACCCGCAAGAGCCGCAGCCAAAGCGGAGGAAACAGTTGATGCCTAAGATCATAAAGAACGACCGGATTGTCGAAGACGCCTGGCAAGTCCTGAAACTGGCCGATGGCGAGGCCGCCGAAACCGTCGCGTTGCCCCAAGCCGCCACCCTGTTTCCGCTCGCTGTCTGGCAGGCACGCAAGGACGAACTCCTCGCCCGCGTCGCTACCGTTGGCGTCTGGCTCGACAGCAGCGAAGGCCCGGAAGCACTCGTCGGCGATCTCGCAAGTCTCGCCGTCATCGGCGTGAACTTCCCCAAGTTCGCCGACGGTCGCGGCTATTCAACCGCTCGCCTGCTGCGCGAACGCTACGGCTACCACGGCGAAATCCGCGCCATCGGGGACGTGCTGCACGATCAACTGTTTTTCATGAAGCGTTGCGGCATCGACGCCTACGCTGTGCGCGCCGACAAGGACATCGAAGCTGCGCTCGCCGGCTTGCGAACGTTCAGCGACGCCTACCAGGCCGCCGTCGATCAACCGCAGCCGCTGTTCCGGCGCCGTGCTGCTTGAGGAGAAATGATGGCAATCCAAGTCAATTTGAACGATCAGGCGCTGCTCGACTCCGTCGCCGCGAAGGTCGAAAACGCCAAGACGCTACTCGCACGCATTGCCGACGAGTTTTCACCCGCCGTCTTTGCCAACAGCCTCGGCGCCGAAGATATGGTGCTGACCGACCTGATCGACGCAATCCAGGCGCCGATTGAGATCTTCTCGCTCGATACCGGCCGCCTGCCGGCCGAAACTTACGACCTGATGGCCGAGACGCGGATTCATTACGGCTTCGAGCTCAAGCTCTACTACCCGCGCCACGACCTCGTGGAAGCCTACACGCGCGAGCACGGCATCAACGCGTTCTACGAGTCGGTCGAACTGCGCAAGGGCTGCTGCTTCGCACGCAAGGTCGAGCCGCTGCGCCGCGCGCTCGACGGCAAGAAGGCCTGGATCACCGGCATGCGCGCCCAGCAGTCGGCAACGCGCGACGCGCTGCCGCTGCAAACCTTCGACGAAGGCAACGGGCTGGAGAAATTCAACCCGCTAACCGACTGGACGGAAAAGGAAGTCTGGGCCTATATCAAGCTGCACCAGGTACCCTACAACGCCCTGCACGACAAGTTCTTCCCGAGTATCGGCTGCGCGCCGTGTACGCGCGCCATCACCCCCGGTGAAGATGTCCGCTCAGGGCGCTGGTGGTGGGAGAACCCTGAGACAAAAGAATGCGGACTGCACGTAAAGCGAATTTGAACCCTTGAAGGTTGAACGATGACAACACTGACAAAACAAACACTCTCCCACCTCGATTGGCTTGAATCCGAGGCCATTCACATCATGCGCGAGGTGGCTGGCCAGTGCGCCAACCCGGTGCTGCTCTTCTCGGGCGGCAAGGACTCGATCTGCATGCTGCGCATCGCCGAGAAGGCCTTCCGCCCGGGCAAGTTCCCCTTCCCGCTGATGCACATCGACACCGGCCACAACTACAAGGAAGTGACCGACTACCGCGACAAGCGCGCTGCCGAACTCGGCGAGCGGCTGATCGTGCGCTCGGTGGAAGACTCGATGAAGCGCGGCACCGTCGTCCTGAAATCAGCCGACGAATCACGCAACAAGCACCAATCGGTGACGCTGCTCGAAGCGATCGAGGAGTTCGGCTTCGACGCCTGTATCGGCGGCGCCCGGCGCGACGAGGAAAAGGCGCGCGCCAAGGAACGCATCTTCTCGTTCCGCGACGAGTTCGGCCAGTGGGACCCGAAGAATCAGCGCCCTGAACTGTGGGACCTGTACAACGCCCGCGCCTTCAAGGGCGAGAACATCCGCGTCTTCCCGATCTCGAACTGGACCGAGTTCGACGTCTGGCAATACATCGAGCGCGAGAACCTCGAACTGCCGTCGATCTACTACGCGCACACCCGCCCGGTGGTGCGCAAGGCCGGCGGCCTGTTGCCGGTCACCGACATCACCCCCGCCAAGCCCGACGACAAGGTGGAACATCTGACAGTGCGTTTCCGCACGGTTGGCGACATCACCTGTACGGCGCCGGTGGAATCGGACGCCGACACGGACTTCGCCACCGATGCGAACCCCGATTTCAACGAGAACGACTTCGGCGATTTCGGCTTTGACAAGGCCGCCAAGGAGGCTGCCAAGGAGGCCGCCAAGGAGGCGGATGCCGCCGACGGCGGTCCCAAGGGCGGACAGGCCTAGTCGACATGTATCTCAAGGAACTCACGCTGCGCGGCTTCAAATCGTTCGCATCCGCCACGACGCTGCGATTCGAGCCGGGCATCACCGCGGTCGTCGGTCCGAACGGTTCCGGCAAGTCGAACATCGTCGACGCGCTCACCTGGGTGATGGGTGAACAGGGCGCGAAGAACCTGCGCGGCACGTCGATGGAGGACGTGATCTTCGCGGGAACGTCCTCCCGCCCGCCACTCGGCCGCGCACAGGTGAGCCTGACGATCGACAACACCGACCACACGCTGAACATCGACTACAGCGAGGTGACGATCAGCCGCACCATCTTCCGCAACGGGGGTTCCGAATACGCGATCAACGGCTCGGCC
>ERZ650312.102-NODE-102-length-40061-cov-6.036645_pt1 | contig 40061 bp, 27 predicted proteins | sample MGYA00376248_ERZ650312 | MGnify/ENA primary metagenome ERZ650312 (study PRJEB26733, sample SAMN07839316) | wastewater metagenome | biome: urban; feature: wastewater treatment plant; material: waste water | place: USA: North Carolina | collected 2016-07-28 ... | reverse complement strand
TGTCTTTTCATTATCTTTTTGTTTCTTTTGTGGTTTTCCATTTCCTGCAAGATGAACATGCATGTTGATGAGTCCTGGTAAAATATATTTTCCTTGTAAATCAATAATTTGATAAGATTTATCTAAATTACGATAAGGTTCAATAGCCACAATTTTTTCATTTTCAATAAAAATCGATGGAAGCGGCGAAAAAATCAAAGACAAACTACTATCATCAAAGATAGAAAAACGGTCCAAGGAGCCGCTTTTTAGATACTACATTGACAGGAGCTTCTCGGTTGAGGGGTTTGGAACCGTTGTAACCGGCAGTGCTCTCGGCGGCAAAGTATCCAAAAAAGATAAAGTATATATCCCAAATATCAAAAAAGACGCAATAGTAAAAAATATAGAATCGGCAAAGCAGAGCGCCGATACCGCAAACCCTTCGGAGAGGATAGCCCTAAATATTGCAGGGATCAAATCCTCAGAACTACGAAGAGGTTATCTAATCGTTGCCCCGAATTATCTACGGGGTTTTAAAGAGATAGACGTAAAAATAACCAGCCTAAACGATACCGGAATAAAGCACCTCTCCACCCTCTCAATGCACATAGGTTCGGCAAAACACGATGTAAAGGTAAAAATTCTGGAGGAAAACAAAGAGTTTTCATTTGCAACACTAGAGAGTAAAAATGATATCTTTTCGCTATTTTCAGAGAGATTTATACTCAGGAGTGAAACAGGGACTATCGGTGGCGGCGTTGTCCTAAACCCTATAGCAGAACCTATGAAAAAAAAGCAAAAAATAGAGTTTTTGACACTACTTGCCGATAATTTGATGATAAAAGCTTTTGAGATGCTAGTCGGTGTCCACAAAAAAGGGTTCGGACTAATCGGGGCGTACCAACGTTTCGGATTGGAGCAGGAGAAAGCCCTAGAGATGGCCTCAAAAATGGAAAACGTTTTTGTAGATATCGGCGAAAAAGTAGTCTATCCAACGGCTACGGCTGAGCTTTTAAAAGAGGAGATACTTAAAATATTTAAAAAAAATAAAAGAGCTCTTTTGTCAAAAAATTCGATGAATAACAGATTTTCATGGGCCTCTGTTGCGGTTTGCGATTTTGCCTTAAAAAAACTGGAATCGGACGGTTTGCTAATCTTTGAAAACGGTCTTTATAAAAGCAAAGATTGCGATATCAAAGACATGAAGGCTTTTATAGAGGAGGCGATATACAAGGAGTTGGAAACGGGCGGGTTTTCACCGGTCGCCCCTTACAATATTTATGATGCCTTGGATATCGATAGAAAAACAGGGGATGAAGGGTTAAAAAAACTATGCTCATCGTCTAAAGCAATCAGACTCTCGCATAACCTATTTTTGACATCTCAAAATTTATCGGATGTAATGGTACTGCTTAGGAAAATAATCTCGGAAAAAGGTTTTGTGGATATCGAAACGGCCAAAAAAGAGACGGGGCTAAGCAGAAAGTATCTGATAGGATATCTGGAGTATTTGGATAAATTTTCTGATATTAAAAAAGACGGACAAAGAAGGTTTATATAAGATCTCCCCGCTTTGAGCGGGGAGTAAGTAGGCAGATTAACCTAGGAAAGGGTTTGCGTAAAGAGCGATTAGAGCGATAACAAGTGTATAGATAACTTGCGCTTCGATCATCGCAAGTGCGATAAACATTGTAGTAAGAAGCTTGCCGCCCATACCTGGGTTTCTAGCTGTACCGGCGATTGTTGCAGCAGCAGCATTACCCATACCGATAGCGCCACCAAGAGCGGCTATACCAAGACCAACGCCTGCAGCGATGATTGAAGCAGATTTAAGAGTTTGATTTGCAACTTCACCGTCAGCAGCGAAAGCAGCAGCAGCAAGAGCAAGAATCATAAGAACGATTTTTTTCATTGTGAGTCTCCATAAAAAATTTTTGCAAGTAAGTCTGTTCGGCTTGCGTATCCCTACTAAACACTTTTGCGGGTGGCATTATAGCCTAGTAAAACTTAGCATTTGCGAGTTCGACCTTGTTCTGGGCGGATGCCATTACTTTGACCTCCACTTCGTCGCCTTCGCTTAGATGATCTCTAACATTATTGATTCTCTTGTCGGAGACTTTTGAGATATGCATTAGCCCCTCTTGACCGTTTGGAAGCTCAACAAACGCACCGAAATCTACTATTTTTTTTACTTTCCCCTTCACTACTGCCCCAACCTCTAAAAGGTCATATTTTTTTGCCGGAGCTTTCGGTTTTGCAATCGTTAGTATGTGCTCTTTGGCTCCGTCAACTTTTGCTTTGTCTCTGCCAACAACTTTTACTCTGCCTTTTTCACGATCCAGATCTATTGCAACCTCAAATCTCTCTATAATCTCTTTTATCGTTTTTCCGGCTTGTCCGATAATATCTACTATCTTGCCCGTATCGACATGAAATATCTCCGTGCTCGGTAATACCGAATCATTAAACACTATCTTTGCCTCTGCATCCTCCATCAAGGATAGTATATGCTCCCTACCCTCTTTAGCTTGTAAAAGCGCTGCTTTAAGCAGTTCAAAATCTAGTCCGCCAAGCTTTATATCCATCTGCAGAGCCGTTACCCCTTTTCTGGTTCCGGCCACTTTAAAGTCCATATCGCCGTCAAAGTCCTCAAGACCTATTATGTCGCTTAGGATTGCATATTTATCGTTTTCTTTTACAAGCCCCATAGCTATTCCGGCACATAGAGAGGTAAGCGGTACTTTTGCGGCCTTCATAGACAAAACACCGGCACATACGGTAGCCATCGATGACGAACCGTTTGATTCCAAAATCTCGGATACAACCCTTACAATCGGTTCATATGTTTTTGGGATCAAACACTCTATTGCTCTCTTAGCCAAATTTCCATGCCCAAGCTCCCTTCTGCCTGGAGCCCCGACACGACTTGCCTCGCCGACTGAGAAACCCGGAAAATTGTAGTGCAGCATAAATCTCTCGGCCTGAGAACCTTTGTCTGTTAGATTTTCAAAAGATTGTTTATCCATATCGCTTCCAAGTGTTGCGACGGCCAAAGCCTGCGTCTGACCTCTGGTAAAAAGGCAAGAGCCGTGTGCCATAGGGAGGATGTTTGTCTCGATACTAATAGGCCTCACCTCGTTTAGTTTTCTACCGTCAGGTCTTTGATGTTTATGGAGGATTAGCCCCCTTAGTATCTCTCTTTTTATCTTTTCTGCACTAAAAGCCACAAGCTCTTTGTCGTAGCCAAACTCTTGCACAAAAGGGTCTGCAACGATATCGTCAATTACATTTTGGATAGCATTACTTCTCTCGGATTTACTGAGCTCCGTTATGGCATTTTCCAACTTACCGGTGTAATAATTTTTGATATGCGCTATTAGCTTGTCGTCTTGGATTATTGTTTTTAGCCCGTAATCTCTAGTTTGTGCTTTTAGAGCCGATAGTTTAGGGGTTAGCTCCGTAGAGGCGGCTTTTATTGCATCGGATGCAAATTTTATAGCCTCCAACAACTCCTCTTCGGATATCTCGTTTGATTTGAAGTTTTCGATAATCTCCGCATTCAAACCTAAATCCAAAAACGGAACTACCGGCTGCATAGATCCTACTTCGATATCCTCGGTAGATACGGCTCTCATCTCTATCATCAGTATCTCTTCTTCTGTTCCGGCCACAAACAAATCAAGGGAGCTTTTTTCGTTTAAATCGGCTATTGATGGATTTAAAACAAGCTTTCCGTCTATTTTTGCAACCCTTACCCCTAGAACCAATTTTTCAACAGGGATGTCTGATATAAATACGGCCGCAGACGCAGAATTGAGAGCCAAAACTTGCAAGTCGGCACTTTCGTCACAGCTAAAAACAGTCGTAGTAATTTGGGTTTGATAGTTGTACCCTTTTGGGAAAAGCGGTCTAAGGCTTCTATCAATTAGTCTTGACGTAAGGGTCTCGAAGTCACTCGGCTTACTCTCTCTTTTTACAAAACCCCCTGGAAACTTTCCGGCAGCATAGCTTTTCTCAATATATTGAACCGTTAAAGGTAAAAAATCCTCATTTATCATTTTTCTTTCGCTTACAACCGCAGACAAAAGAACACTTTTTTCACTTGTGAGGGTTACCGATCCATCGGCAAATTTTGCCATTTTACCTGTTTCAAATACATCTTTTTTGCCGAAAACCTCAGTAGATACCGATGAGAACTTCATTATACGCCTTTTTAAAATCTAAATCTTTTTTTGTAATCTTCAAATGGATATTGAGAGGAGACCTCGCCCTCGTCCAATTTAAATCTGTAATTTTCCATATACCCCAAAAGGAGTTTATAACTTTTTGAGAGTTTTGACATACTCTCTTCGTCTCCACCGCAATCAGGGTGCATTTTTTTGGAGAGCTCTTTGTATCTTTTTTTTAGCTCTTTTGCCGTTATAAGCGGAGGGAGTTTCATAAAAGCCCTAGCCTCTTCAATCTCCCCGAAAAAACTCATTTTAGAAAACTGGAGGCTCCGCCGACCATATATTTTAAATCGTCATCTACAAAAGTTACGCCGACCCCACCGAATACGTTTGCCGCTTTTTTGTTAAGGAAGTTGTCATATCCGGCAACCAAATCCACATGCTTTAGGAGTCTGTATCTTACACTTGCTTTCAAATGCGCCTTGTCGCCTCTCACATCGTTTTGGGCGCTAAAATCATAAGCGTCAAATGAAGCTTTGATTTTATCGTTTTTAGCAAAATAATCTATACCGACTCCTCCGGTTGACTCAATTATCCCACCCCTAACCATAACGTTATCATATCTTTTACCAAATTGAGCCGATACATATGTCTTGCTTTTTGAGTGCTTTTCCGGTTCGACAAAATTTTTTGCCCCATCTGTTATTGTATTATCCCTATTAGATACTACGTCAACCAGATAGTGCTTTGTAGGCGAAGGGGAATAATCGGCGCTAAAATACCCTTTCGTAGTTTTATCTTTACCCATATACTCCCCTCTGAGGGCAAGCTCAAGACGACTATCGGTTCCTTTTGAGATATATTTGTCTAACTTTTTCATAGTATCGTTACCGTTTGCAAAAAAAGTGTCTACCGATTTTAGGGCACTATTTAGAGGCTGCTTATTCTCCCCTATAACCTCTTGTAACTCTTTTTCTATTGTGGCAAATCTATCCATTATTTCCGGAAGTTTTTTATTTACGTCTTTACCTGTTTGGGCAAACTCTCTTGAGAGGTCATCGATTTGAGCCAGAATTTTCGGAAGCCTTTCGTTTACCGTAACCCCCGTTGTTTTAAACTCTTTTGACATAGCCCCAAACTCTTTTGCCGCCACGGCTACGTTTTTAGCCATCTCATTAAAATTTTTGATAGTGTCTTGAATGTTTTCTCTCGAATCGGTATTAAAAGTCCCTCTAAGCTCCGATATAAACATCTTTAGCTCGTTTGCGGCAGAGTTTATGCTAGTAGCAGTCTCATCAAAAGAGGCAAACTTCTCCTCTTTTAACAACACACCCCCCTCGGTCAAGTAGTTTTTTTGCTTCCCGGGTCTAATCTCAACAAATTTTGTCCCGAGTAGTGAGTCTTGAGCTAGGTTAACGGTAGAGTCTGCAGGGATAAATACGGTTGAGAATATAACCATTGTTATTTTCGGCCTATTCCCCTCTAGTGTTTTTTGTTTGACAAAACCGACATCAACTCCGCCGATTTTTACTTTCGCATTTACATCAAGTCCGGAAAGATTTTCCAGATACGCACTGAGGATATAGCCGTCTTTGCCGATATTGGTTACCTTGCTCACCTGTAGGCTTAGTAAAAATAACGCCACTAGCCCAACTAGTACGAATAACCCTACTTTTGCCTCTGTTTTCATTGTTGCCTCATTTGGAAGTACTTATCGAATAAGCCTGATTTACCCCGCCTAGAGGGATAAGATTGATACTAAAATATATTATATAGTTTTTAATTGAACTGGTATCTGTACTTGTTAGAATTGGGGTATTCTCATTTTTTATCTTAACGGCGTAATTGATACATCTTTTGCTCATAGATGCCCCTATACTCCAAGCCCTCGTCTCTTTTGCCGCTTCGTCGTATTCGTATGTGCCGAATACATCATAGATATATCCAAACTTTTGAGATGCGCTAAGGGTATAATAATTCCCTTTGTCGCTCCCCAAAAGGGTGGCTTTGTTTTTATAGACATGCGACAATGATACGGCACTCTCTTTATCATCGTATTTAATGGTAGTTGTGGAGGCCGATATCCGGCTATAGTCGTTTGAATAAAAAACGTCGGTTACAACTGAAAAATCTTTAGTCGGGTAGTATGCAATCTCATTTTCGGTATCCGAATATCTGTATGCGGCTCTAGAATCGTCGTGGTATATATATTGGTTTAACCTATGAATTAAAATTAGGCTCCCTTTTGTATCATAAAAAAACTGGCTTAGCTTAAATGCGCTATTTTCACTCTCGGAACTACTTGTGACAAGTGAAGTCAACTCGTCTTTCACGCTTGGGTAATTTTTCTCAGATTTCGTACCCGGCTTTGTATATGTATACTCCAAATTCAGATAATGGGTAAAATTCTCATATGGCTTTATTAGGTCTGTAAATAATCCTGCTTTATGGGTTGCACTATAAAATGAATAATCTTTCAATTCCGCATTCGCAATATTTGAAAAAGAGACTTTATTTGCGTAAAGATTCTCCGATACCTTTACTCCAACCAAATCATTAAAAAATCTATCGGTGTACGTTATAGGGAGTGCAATCTCATTTTGCAGGGCGTTTATGCCGCTCCTTCTATCAAACCTAGCGCTTTTTGCATCAGCTGAAAAAAGGAGTGTGTGTAGCCATAAACTATCAGTGCTATGATGATAATGAAATTTCGGATACTCTTGAATGGTATCATCATTTGATGTTTTAGAGGTATCTATGTAGTATTTTCCGTAAATACCGAAATAGTTATTTTGCTTTTGGTAAAAATAGTTGATTTTCGAGGTTGTTATTTTATCAACTACGTTATCCCGAAAGTTATCTCTGTTTTTTAGATTTACATAGTCGATGTCGTTTAGATAGTTGATATCTACGTAAAAACCGTCTTCCGAATCTTTTGAAAACTTATCGGTAAATACTTTCTCCCTATCGTAAAAAACTGAAAAACCGTAGTGTGAGCCGTATTTTAGGTTATAAATCTCTTTAAATGATTTTTCATCACCGAAATACCCGCCTTTGATATAACCTCTGGAGTACGGAGAATCCATAAACCTAAAAGTCTGGTTTATCCCCTTCCCTCTTTTTGTTCTAATCTGCGGATTTGTCTCACTATCCCAACCGGAATCAGGATCGGTTACAAAATATATCGGCTGCATATATATGAAGCCTTCGTTGCCTTTTAGCCCTATATCCGGTTTTAGTAGACCGCTCCTTCTGGTTTTATCTGTTGAAAAAGAGAAATACGGACTATAAAGAATCGGTACCGAACCTAGATATAGTGTTGCACTATTCAAAGCCATCACCTTTGAGTCGGTATCATATTCGCTACTTGAATATTCTAATCTCCAATCCGGATTTGCAGGGTTACAACTGGAGCTGACAGATGAATTCGTGGAATATACTTTTCCTTTTACATCCCCTTTTTTTGAGGAGACCCATACGTCATCGGCAATATTTTGCATAAAAAACTTATCAAAAAAACCGCTCTTAGCCTCCGTATTAAACACCACATAATCAGACAATATCTGCATAGACGAATCTTTGAGGATAAAAATATCCCCATAACCCTCTATAGTAGAGTTTTTCTTGTCGTAAACCAGCTTGTCGGCTTTTATATAGTATCCGTCTCCGGTAGCTACCGCCTCCCCTATCGCCGTTACTATCTCGTCGCTATGCTCTACTTTTTTTGCTACGATTTCGACTTTTTCATTTGCCAAAAGTGCCGAGGCGCACATAAAAGATAATAAAAAAAGTTTTTTAGCGCCCATCTAACACCAACGTTTTTGCGGCTTTATCGTGCCACCCTTGTCTGTATTTATCGAAAAAAGCCCACAAAAATCCGAGATAAAAAAGGGTCTCGCCTAAAAACCTAACCGCTGCCCTCAAAAAAGAGTATCTCCAGCCGGGATTATCCAAAAGCTCCATATCTACGACTCTTATTTTGAGTAGCATTTTTCCGATTGTCGCACCGTATAGTTTTGTAAAGATCGCCTGATAGCATATCTCCACGACAGTCGTAAACACTATAGCCTGATTTAGAGCGGCTACAACGCCTTGCAGGTCTTTACCTTCAAACCGTCCACCCATGGCCGCAAATACTATAAGTGCCAATAGGAGTTTATCAAGAACAAATGCCAAAACCCTTTTTGACACCGGAGCAATACTCAGCTCCTCTTTGTATAGCCTATATTCTAAATCTCTTTCCATAAAGATCCTACAAAACCTGATACGCTATATCACTTCTATATTGCATCCCGCCAAAGCTAACCGTAGACATCACCTCGTAGGCATTTTTTTGAGCCGTTTTGATATCGCCTCCAAAACCCACAGCCGCCAATATCCTACCACCGTTTGCGTAAAGGCCGTCACTTCTGGCTTCAACACCGGCAAAAGAGATATGTCCTAAATTAGACATTTCGGATAATTTTTGTTCATCTATCTCGATCTTTACCGGTGCGGCATTTGAATACGGATATTTTTCGCTTGCAGCTATAACGGCTACGCTAAAGCTGTTTTTGATGGAAAATTGTAGATTCTCTACCTCTCCACCCGCACAAGCATCAAACAGCTCCAAAACATCACTCTCGATAAGGGTCATCAAAACCTCACACTCCGGATCGCCAAACCTGACGTTAAACTCCAATGTATACGGCTCATTATTCACAACCATTATCCCCGCAAAAAGGACACCCTCAAACGGACACCCCTCCGAGTGCATCGCTTTTACGGTAGGGGCTATGATATTTTTTTCGATTTTTTCCATAATTTCAGGGGTACATAGCGGAGTCGGGGCATAAGCTCCCATCCCTCCGGTATTTGGCCCCTCATTGCCGTCCTTTAGCCTTTTATGGTCTTGCGCCGCAGGGAGAATTTTGTAGTTTACACCGTCCGTCAATGCAAAGACGGACAACTCAAATCCATCCAAAAACTCTTCTATGACGACTTTTTTACCGGCATCTCCAAAGCTGTCGCCGTTTAGCATATCTTTTGCCGCTTCTTTGGCTTCATCTTTGGTTTCGCAGATTATAACCCCTTTGCCGGCACAAAGTCCGTCGGCCTTTACGACAATATAGCCATCCATGGCATCGATAAAATCGAATGCCTCGGCTTCACTGGAGGTCTCTATATATTTTGCCGTAGGGATATCGTATTTAGCCAAAATATTTTTCATAAAAGCTTTTGAGGACTCCAGCCTTGCCGCTTTTTTGGATGGGCCGAATATTTTTAGGTTATGTTTTTTGAATACATCTACTATGCCGGACGACAAAGGTGCTTCTGGTCCAACAATAGTCAAATCTATACTATTTTTCTTTGCAAAAGAGGCAAGCCCCTCATAATCGGTGATGTCGATATTCTCACCGACTCTACTTGTTGCACCGTTACCGGGTGCGAAATATAGTTTATTCAGTTTTGTACTTTTTTTGACGGCTAATCCTATAGAAAACTCTCTAGCACCGTTACCGACTATTAAAACATTCATTTGTTTCCTTGGGAAGTTATAGAAAGGGAAAAAACCCGGACGGGCGTTCTCATTAGAGACTTTGGTCCTCCAAAGTCAAGTATTTGTGCTCTAGCCCGACCTTTAGGCGGCAACCTCTCGGAAATCAGATCCTCAGGCAAGGCCACCGAACACACCGGCGGGTCATTATGAGCAGACTGTTTATAGTTCGTTAGGACCCAAAATTTTACGGGTAGCGCACCGTCCAGGAAAAGAAGAGGCATTGTATGCCATCTTCGATTAACAATAGCTTACAAACGGTTTTGGATGCGGCTTTTACTTACGGCTAATATTTATATTTTTAGGCATACAATAGCTTACATCATTAATTATCGGAGAGTAGGATGGAGTGTCCTGTTTGCAATACACAAAACGGCGATGATTCAAATTTTTGCGTCGGATGCGGTACGCCTCTTGTATTTTTATGCCTACAATGCAGATGTCGTGCCGATACGGGCGATAAGTATTGCCGTGAGTGCGGACATAGATTGGTTTTGGTCTCGGATACCAAGATAATAGAGTCAAAAAAAACTGCGGTTCCGTCTAAAATACAAACAAAACAACCGGTTGTAACAGATAGCATTTCCGAGAGGAGAACCGTCACCGTACTATTTGCGGATGTCTCCGGTTTTACCTCTATGAGTGAAAAACTGGATCCCGAAGAGGTTACGACTATTATGAATAACTGCTTGCAGATGATGGGAGATACGGTTACGGCATACGAAGGGTACATCGATAAGTTTATAGGCGATTGTATCATGGCGCTTTTCGGAGCACCTACCGCACACGAAAACGATCCAGAATTGGCTGTCAGGGCAGCAATCGACATGATGAAAAAGATAGAGGACTATAACAAAACCCTCCCTTTAAAACTAGAAAAACCGCTCGGTCTCCATATCGGGATAAACACTGGACTCGTCGTAGCCGGACAGATAGGCTCCGATGCAAGAATGGACTATACGGTTATGGGCGATACCGTAAATCTCGCATCCAGACTCGAATCAAGCGCCACAAAAGGGCATATTTTCATCTCATCATACACATACCATCAGGTAAAAAACCTGTTTGAGTTTATCGAACAAGAGCCGATTACCGTCAAAGGGAAAGCAGAGCCGGTAGCTGTATATGAGGTTATTAGGGCACTCGACGTATCAGAGGTCAAAAATACGGTAACGTCAGATATTCCGCTTGTCGGTCGGATAAAAGAGATAGAGGCTCTCTCCGTGAGTGTAGAGAGACTACAAAAAGGTGAAGGGCAAACGATCTTTTTGATCTCTGACCCAGGCTTTGGAAAAAGCAGAATCCAATCTGAGGTGAAAAACAAGTTTAAACAAAAAAATACCCAAATCATAGAGGGGAGATGTCAATCATACGGCAAAAATACCGCCTACCATACGTTTATAGACATCTTCAAAAGGGTACTCGGAATCGACTCGGACGATACAAAAGAGACCGTATCGTCGAAGCTCTCAATCGGGATATCCCTCTTGATAGGTGAGGACAAAGATAGGCTATCCGACGAGGCCAAGAGCGCCATTACCCTTATTGCCAGACTCTTTGATATAGATTTGTCGTCTCAGCTAGGTGTTTCGTTTTCGGAGATGTCGGCACAAGAGGTTCATACTGCCACCATAAGGGCTATAGGGTGGTTTTTTGCGGCAATCAGCAGACAAAAAGCCACAATACTATCGATTGAAGATCTGCATAATGCCGATAACTCTACGATTGAGGTTATATCAACACTAATATCGGTCTCCAAAAATCACTCTGTGATGCTGCTTTTGATGGTTAGACCGGAAAAAAGCTCTCCGGCTTACAAGTTATTGCCGCTAGCTAGGCGGATACTTGGTGATAGAGCCGTAGAGATGACTTTTGAGAGACTCAGCAGAAACGAATGTGAAGCGTTTGTGGGCTTTGCACTCGGAAGTCATGAAATACCGAGAGAACTTATGGAGCTGATAGGTATGCGCTCGGATGGAAATCCGCTGTTTTTACAAGAGATAGTAAGGTCGCTTCTGGAGCAAAACGTCATCGAACAACAAAACGGAAAAATAACCGTCAAAAAAGAGCTCTCGAAAGTCACAATCCCAAACTCAATCACGGGACTCGTAATTGCTAGATTCGATCAGCTAAGCCATCTTCAAAAGGAGATTTTAAGCAGGGCGGCCGTATTTGGTCCATCGTTTAGCCAAAAGCTGATCGAAGCCACAGTCAAAGACCCCGGACTAAATAATGCCCTGGAAGAGCTAATCAACTCTGAGATGATTTTTGAATCACAATCATTTCCGGATGTCGAATACTCTTTTCATACGACATTTATACAGGAGGCTATATACGATACGCTACTCCTAAAGAGGAGACAAGCACTCCATTTGGAGGCGGCCGAGACAATCAAAGAGGTCTACAAAGAGAGATTACAAGACTATGTTGAACAGTTAGCGGAGCACTATTTAAAAGGTGGAGACTACGATAATGCCTACAGTTTTTTGGTTCAAAGCGCCTACAAAGCAAAAGGGGTGTACTCAAACGAAAGTGCGGCACGATTTTTTGAAAAGGCAATCGAGATAGCGCCTAATATCAAAGAACAAAATCCGTCGGTTGAAAGCCTGTTTGAGCCTTATTCGGAGATTTTAGAACTTCTTGGAAATATGGAGGGGGCAATATCGGCATGGGAGCATATAAAACAAAATGCTGCCGATAACACAAAAAAAGCCGATGCTATGAGAAATATCGGACGGATAGAGGAGAAGCGTGGAAACAAAGAGCGTTCGGTAAAGATATACGAAGAGGCTTTGAGGCTTATATCGGACAATAAAGATAGCATAGAATACGCAAAACTACTAATGAACCTCTCATGGGTTCAAAACCGCTACAGGCAGACGGACGAAGCAATCAAAAACGCATCCGCAGCACTTTCGATACTAGAAAAAACAGAAAATAAAGAGCTTATAGCATTGTGTTGTAACAATCTTGCTGTCTTTTACGAGGGGCAAAAGGAGTTTGATACGGCACTCTCTTATAACGAAAAAAGCTTAGCACTTTTTGAAGAGGCAAAAAATAAAAGACAGATCGCAAATCTGGAGCTATCTTTAGGATACCTCAAAACAAAAATAACAAAAAATGAAGAGGCTCTAAAACATTTCAGCCGCTCTGCCGAACTAATGAATCAGATTGGAAGCAAGTTGGGAAGTGCGGCAGCACTATTGGCAAAAGGGAGGCTGTATGCAGATATCGGTAAGCATGATGAGGCAGTTATAGCACTTAGCGCAGCACTATCCGACTTTAGAGATATGGAAGCAAAAAGAAAAGAGGCCGCCACTATCATATCTTTGGTGCAGGTACTCATCGAACAAAAAAACCTTCAAGCCGGATACGACTATATAAACGAAGGGTTGGAGCTTACCGATACGGATGATTTTTTATCGGAGAGGGGAAAGCTATACAAACTATACGGCAGAGGCCTAAAATCAGAACATAAAGCTGCAGAGGCAAAAGAATACTACGAAAAGGCAGTGGAGATATTCGAGAAACTGGGTAGAAAAAATGATGCAGAGGATGCAAAAAAAGAGGGGAGCGGGGTATAAAACCCCGTCTTATTTTACTTTGTCCAAATATTCGCTAGTTCTGCTATCTACTCTAATTTTATCACCCTCAAGGACGTGATAAGGAACCTGAACCGTTAGACCTGTCTCTAGCTTAGCAGGCTTTCTGCTTCCGCTGGTAGTGTCGCCCTTGAAGTTAGGCGGTGTTTCAACAACCAACAACTCAACAACTTGCGGAACATCTACGGTGATAGGTTTTCCGTTATGGAAAAGAACTTCAACCTCTGTATTTTCAATGATAAAATCTTTTGCATCACCGACTTGGTCGTGTGTCAAAGGGTACATCTCATAGCTTTGTTGCTCTATAAAATGCATATAATCGTCATCGGAGTATGAGAAGTTCATAACCCTTTGCTCAAGATTCGGCTCATCCGCCTTATCACCGGCATGGAAGGTTTTTTCTATAACTTTGCCGTCGATAAGAGATTTTATTTTAGCCCTTACAAAAGCTGCACCCTTGCCCGGTTTTACGTGTTGATATTCTGTAATTCTATAAGGGATTCCGTCAAGTTCTATTCTAAGACCTTTTTTAAGATCGCCCATTGAGTATGCCATCAATTCTCCTAGGATTATTTTTTAAGTGCTTCCAATACATTAGAGGAGTTACTACCAAAGTGAGAATTGTAGCAATCATTACCCCAAAAATCAATGAAACGGCAAGCCCATTCCACACAGGGTCAAGGACTATCACAAACGATGCAAGTGCAATCGCAAGTGCCGTCAGCAAAATCGGCCTAAATCTAGTTGCAGCCGCCTCCAAAACGGCATTTTCGATACTTTTACCATCCCCAATCAGCTCATCCGTAAAATCTATAAGCATAATCGCATTTCTGACGACAATGCCGGCCAGAGCAATAAATCCTATCATACTCGTAGCGGTAAAATACGTAGGCGTAACAACGTTCATCACCCAATGGCCAAACATTATTCCGATTAAAGTCAACGGTATTGCGCTCGTAACAATCCCTGGCACTCTAAAGCTTTTGTAGTAAGCAACCATCAATAGGTAAATTAATAAAACCGCAACCCCGAATGCCGAACCCAAATCCCTAAACGTATCAAACGTTACCTTCCACTCTCCGTCCATTACGATCCGGTATTTTTTGCCTGTCGCAATCTCGGTCAAATCTACGTTAAATCTTGGACTACCGTCCCATTCGGCCTTAAATCCTTCCATTCTAAACAGCTCGCTTCTGGCCTCAAACTGAGCATATACAGAGCCTCTTTTGTCCATCTCACCTGTTACTATCGTAACCTCGTTCAAGTCTTTAGAAGTTAATGCCTTATCTCTCGAATCGATACTATATTCTGCAATATCTTTTATAGGTATCAACTCCCCCGTTGTTCTGGACTGAACGGTTAGATCCATCAAATTCTCTATACTCTCTTTTTGAGCCCTATCCAGTTTTATAAAAACATCGATAGGATCTTTGTCGTCGGATGTGAGTACTACCGCCGCCTTATCTCCTTCGCCGCCTATCTTTAGAGCGTATGCTATATCTTCAACGCTCACGCCCATTGATGCAGCTTTTTGGATATCCGGTTTTATGCTGTATTTTACGGAGGCTCTGTCCCCCATAACGTCGGTATCGACAACACCTTCAGTCTTTTTAAATATCCCTCTGATTTTCTCAGCCAAAATATCCCTTGATAATTTGTCTCCGCCGTATATCTCAAAAGCCAAGGTTGCCAACACCGGAGGCCCCGGAGGGTCTTCTACTAATTTGATATTGGCATCACTAGCCGCTTCGCAAGATTTTACTTTTTTTCTAATATCGCTAACCATATCGCTAGAGCCTAGCTTTCTATCCCCTTTTTCACGGAGATTTACCCTGATTTCGGCTACGTTGTCTCCGGTTTTAATAGAATTTCCACGGAGTAAGCCGTTGAAATCGGCTATTCCGGTCGTCCCGACAAAGGTCTCGAAATCTTTTATATCCCTCTCTTTTTTGAGGATATTTTCGATGCACACCGAAGTCTCTTTTGTCTTTTCTAGCGACGAGGAGGTTGGTAAATCTATGGTAATATTAAAAGTATTGACATTGCTAGCCGGAAGCATTTTCGCCTTTACAAGCCCTATTACCGGAAGTGTCAGAGAAAGACAGAAAAGTCCGATTACCGAAAACATAAACATATATCTTTTCTTCCGAACCAAAATCATCGGTCTGACGTAGTTGTCGTAAAACTTATATGTTTTTGTATCCTCAAAAGAAATACCGTGCTCCGCATGGTGTGGTTTTAAAAATCTATATGCCAACCATGGAGATAGGGCAAAAGCGATAATCAGCGATGAGAACATCGCAACCGGAACGTTAAACGGAATCGGCCCCATATAAGGCCCCATCATACCGGTAACAAAAGCCATAGGGATAAACGCCAATACAACCGCAACCGTAGCGACGTATGTCGGGTTTCCGACCTCGTTTGTCGCTTTTATGATTAGTTTTGCCTTGTCTTTTTCTTTTCCTAACGCAAAATGCCTATGGATATTCTCTATAACAACAATAGCATCATCAACAAGTAGCCCCAAAGAGAGGATGAGTGCAAACAGAGTAATCCTGTTTATCGTCTGATCAACAAGCATTCCGGCAAAAAGTGTCAATGCAAATACAAGCGGTATCGTGATTGAAACTATCATCGCCTCTTTGATACCAAGCATAAAATAAAGAAGTAAAACGATAATGCCGATAGAAATTGCAAGGTGGAACGTAAGCTCTCCAACAACATGTTTTGCTTTGTAGCCGTCGTTTCTGGTTATAATCAGCTCAACTCCGCCAGGAATAGAACCCTTTAGCTCTTCTATCCTTTTTTCAACTGCTTCGGCAACAAAAACAGCATTTGAACCCCGTTTTTTTGCCACAAACAGCGTAATCTGTCTACTTTTTTCTCCGCCAATACCGCCAAAAGCTTCCCCCTTGGTTACAAAAGCTTCTTGCTTTATATTTTTATTCTCTGAGTCCTCTATCACGGCCACGTCTTTTAGATAGACTATTTTTGAATTTTTAGCCGATACTACTACTTCGTTTAGGGTGTTAAAGTTTTTTAGATACCCGTCTAGCGTTATGTCAAGGCTCATATTTTTGGTATCTATTTTTCCAACAGGCATAGACGAAGAGGCCGACGAAAGGGCTTTTTGGACATCAAAAACCGTGATTTTGTAAGCCGAGAGTCTCTGCGCATCAAGAGTCACGTTAAACTGCCGTTTATTTTCAGGCTTTATCCCAACGACCGATACGTCTTTGATTTTACTCATTTCATCGGACAGCTCTCTTGCAACTTTATATAAATCTGTGTTTTGTCGTCCGTTTGATGCTATCGCAACCGTATAGATAGGTACCTCGTCTATATCCATCGGTTTTACGAGCGGCGTCATCGCATTTTTAGGGAGCAGATCCATATTTTGCATAACCCTGTCGTATAGCTTCAAAAGAGAATTCTCTTTATTCTCTCCCACCTTAAACTGCACGGTTACAACACCTAATCCGTTTTGCGCCATTCCAAATATATGCTCAACTCCGGTTAACTCGTTTAGTTTTTTTGACAACGGCTCCACAACGGCCTTTTGGACATCGGCCGATGAGCCGCCCGGATAGGCTACTATTACACTGGCGGAGGGGACATCTATTTGAGGGTTCTCCTCTTTTGGGGTAAACATAAAAGCAAAAATACCCATAACCAAAACAAAAACAGCAATAATCGGAGTTAACGGGTTGTTCAAAAAAGCCGAAGCAAGCCGCCCTGCAAAATTAAGACTGACCTCCTCTTTTAACTCACGCAACTCTTTTTTTGTCCCGTCTATCTCATGGGTTACTGCGTCGCAACTATTGTGTAGTTCTTTATCCATCCCCTACTCCGCCTTTTGTCCGTCCATAAGGCTCTCTTTTGGGTTCTCGATCAGCTTTGTACCGCCCAAAACTCCGTCCACAACAGCAAAATCACCGCCGGATTTTTTGATTTTGACTGGGATAAATTTCGCAATACCGTTTTGATATGCAAAAACTCCGGTCATCCCCCCTCTTTTTGCTATAACAGTAAGCGGAACTCTAGCTACAGAATCGTTTGTTGCCTGATTTGATAGTATCTTTACAAACATACCGCTATATAACCCGTCTAACTCTTTTGGTACGGCTCTAAGCATAAAACCTCTCGAGTTTGCACCGGACGGTGTTATGGAGAGTATCTTTGCCTCTTTTAGTGAGTTTTGAGCTTTGAATTTCACAAAATCGCCGACTTTTAGGTTTTTTAAATCGCTATCGTATATGTCTGCTCTGATTCTTAGATCCCCTTTGCCGCTAAATAATAGCACCGGTTGTCCAGGATTTGCCAAAGAGGCGACCGTGAGGTATTTTTTTAGCACCACACCGTCCATCGGAGCCCTCACGACAGAATATCCTAGCTCCCCCTTGGCCTGTGAAGCCAACGCCTGTCCGGCTATATACGATTGGTTTTTAACCTCGTAATTGAGCTTTGCCCTCTCATACTCTTTTTCAGACACCACACCTTTTTCAAAAAGATTTTTATATCTCTCCATGTCTTTTTTGGCATCCAGATATGCGGCTTTGGCGGCGGCGCTATTTGCGGTAGCAGATACTACTCCGGCCTCTACGGATGGGGCATCCACTTCAAACAAAAGTGCCCCTTTTTTTACAGTTTCACCCTCTTCAACGTAAAACTTTTTGATATATCCGCCTATTTTAGTAGAGACAGCACTTTCGTCTTTTGAGTAGACTACGGCGGAGAGTTCGGTGAATCCGCTTGAGCCCTTATCTATGGTATACAGTTTTGGAGCGGCGCACAATGATAACGCCGCAAAAGATACAAAAAAAGCAATTTTTCTCATATTATTCCTTTACCCCTTGGCCTAGAGCATATTTGTATTCGGCTTTTGCATTTAAATATGCCGCCGTAGCGCCTATCAAAGCTGCTTGCGACAAACTATCCTCGGCCTCTTTTTTGACAAGATCCGAAACCGACGTAAGACCGTTTTTGTATTTTATTTTGTAGTTTTCAAAGATATTCGATGCTAGAGCTTTTGCCGATTTAGCCTCAGAGAGTTGCAACTCTTTTTGTTTTAGCTCAAGCTCTTTTTGTTTTAGCTCAAATTTTGCAAAACTCTTTGTGGCAGCCTCATCGTATGAAGCTTTTAAAAATTCGGCTCTGGCACCCTCTGTCTTTGCCGAGGTAGCTCCAAAGTCGGTTATATTGTAGCTAATGCCGACACCGGCAAGATAAAAATCTTTTGAAGAAGATAGCGTCAAAGAGTTATCGTTGTAACCGTATTTAGCAAATGCAAATACCTTTGGATAAAAATCGGCCGACGACGCATCGCTGATTTTTTTTGAGGCATCCTTGATAGCAGATTTTGCGGCTATATCGTCTCTTTTTAATTCTATTGTCTTGTTTAGCCGAGGCTCAAAAAAACCGCCTACACCGTCAACAGCCTCATCGTCCGTCAAAAATTTTAGATAACTAATTGCAACTTCATAGTTTTTTTCTGCTTCAAACAGCCTTGCCCTTGACACAGAATCAGCATACTCTGCCTCCATCAGATCTGTTTTTGAGGCTAGCTTCTCTTTTAACATCTCTGACGTATTTGAAACTATCATCTCAACACTTTTTTTAGAAACCCTCATCGCTTCCAAATACTTTTGCGCCGCCACTGCATTGTTATATGCCCTAAGCGTCTCTACCGCAAGCGCTTTTTCATCTTTTGCCGCAAAAAGTTTTGCCGCCTCTTCTATCTTTTTTGCCGCCGCCTCTTGGTTTGAGAGAGCAAAACCGGCAAAAATAGGGAGCTTGTACTCAACAAAGCTCTCATAGTTGTCTCTGGGTTTTGGATTGTTGAGCTCATCCGGAGTAATAGAGAGTGGATTTTGACCGGAGGCTTGCGCCGACAAAAAATCTCCAAACCCGAAATCGGCAAATGTAGCTTCTCTGGAGGAGAGCTTATTCATAAATACATATCCGGCATGATTAGTCCTTGTGTAGTTATGTCCAATATTTAACTCGCCGAATTTTTTTGCCGAAATCTCAGAAACCCTCGATTTTGCGATCTCAATATCTATTTTTTTCGCTTTTAACGAGTTGTTATTGGTCAAAGCTTTTTCCAAAATCTCTTCAAAGCCATACTCTCTGGCTGCTAGCAATATAGGTAGATAAAGGGCGAATAGAACCTTTTTCAAAAAAGCTCCTTAAGAAATTATAATAATTCGTTAATTATAGCATAATGCAGCATTATTATCAATATGATGAATGTGGGACTCCCCTTTTTAGGGGAGTCTAAAGCAAGTTTTAAAAAGTATATAGAGGGCGAATCAGATCTCTGCGTATGTAACGCTAATGGCCGCTTTTATTTTTCCAAGCTCAGCCAAAACGTCTGTAGTAATATCGTTATCGACTATGATAACGGCTAGTGCTTCTTTGTGCTGGCTCCTGCCGAGTCTAAAGTCTGCTATATTGATGTTGTGTTTTGCCAAAGTAGCCCCTACATCACCGATTACACCGGGAACGTCCGAGTTTTTAAAGAATATCATTTTGCCCTTCGGCTCCACGTCAACCTCAAAACCGTTAATATTCATAACCCTTGCCGTATTTTCGTCAAACATCGTTCCGCAAATTGTAGTTATATTGCCTCCGGCAGTTGTAAGCTTGACACCAATTTTATTTTTGTATCCGCTTGTATTTTTATCTGCTTTTGTAGAGACTTCAACACCCATCTCTTTCATCAAAAACATCGCATTCACGTAATTTACGTTTTCACCTACAGACTGACTGGCGGCACCGACGATAGCAAAAGTAGCCAGAGGGTCCAAATAGTCTGCTATCTCACCCTCGGCGGTTACTTTTATAGACTCGATAGCCCCTTTGTTGATTTGCGATGCCAAAAATGCCATCTTTTGTGCAAGCTCCAAAAATCCTAGAGCAAACTCGGGAACCTCGCTAACTTTTACAGGCAGATTTAGGGCGTTTGGATACGCAATCCCCCTTGCTGCTTGCAATGCGTTTGTTGCTGCTTCGATTGCTATTTTCTCCTGACTCTCGAGCGTATTTGCACCAAGGTGAGCCGTAACACAGATATTATCAAGATCCAAAAGCGGGTTGCTCGTTGCAGGTTCTTTGTTAAAGACATCCATTCCGGCAAAAGATACTTTTTTTGATTTTAATCCCTCATACAAATCCTCTTCGTTATACAGACCGCCTCTGGCGCAGTTTATCAGTACGACACCCTCTTTCATTTTGGCTATCTCTTTTGAGGTTATCATATTAACGGTCTCTTTGTTTTTCGGAGTGTGAATAGTGATAATGTCGCATGACAAAATGTCATCAAAACTAGTCGTATACGCAACGCCAAGGTCTGTCGCTTTTGTAGGCTTAATATATGGGTCATACGTCACAACCTCCATACCGAACGCCAAAGCTCTCGTAGCAACCCTGCTCCCTATATTTCCAAACCCTATAACGCCGAGCTTTTTACCGTTCAACTCTCTACCGTACCAATCTTCTCTCTTCCATACCCTCTTGTCTTTTAGTTGCGAATGTGCATACGGAAAAGTCCTCATGCAGCTGAGCATATGAGCCATTGTAAGCTCTACGGCTGCTATAGTGTTTGCTGTCGGGACATTCATAACTATGATCCCTTTTTTACTGCAAGACTCTATATCTACGTTATCAACCCCGACCCCTGCCCTTACTACGGCTTTTAGCTTATCGGCTCCGGTCAAAAAATTTACGTCTACGTCGGTAGAACTTCTAGTAATCGCTATATCTGCGCCTTTGATCAGTTCCGGCACTTTATCTTTCGGTTCATTGGCTATGTTTATATATTCTATATCCTTGGCATTCTCTAGGATTTCAAGACCTTTTTTATGAATGTGGTCGCATACAATTATTCTTGGCATTACAATTCCTTCGTAAAGTTGTTATAGAGTTTTTTTGAGTTCGTCAATAAGAGCATTCATCGATTCCTTATCTCTAAAGGATACGTTCACAGAGTAGCTACTCTTCTCTTTTTTGACCGTGTATAGCAGATTTAATGATTTTAGCCTATTCTCAACATTTTGTAGTTGCTCTTCGTCTAGTTTTGATATTGATAGAATATGGTAATACTCTTTGTCGTCGCTCTTTTGCTCTCCCAGATCTATGCTGTATGTAGCCTCGATAGCAGGATATAAATCACCGGTTTTTTTTCCGGTTAGCCTGTCAAACCAACTCCCGATCCCGCTACCTCGCATATCAAGCGGGAGCTGTTTTATCGGTGTAACGGAGGTAGAAAAAATAACCTCCGTCGTCAGTTTAATATAAAAAAATACGCCGACTGCACCGCACAGAAGTAAGGCAGACCATATCAATAAAAACAGTTTTTGTCTGCTCATCTAGTCAAATCAGCTTTTTATCTGTTCTCTAAGCGTCTGGTTGAAAAAAGGGTCATCTGAGCTTTTGTTTGCCTCCCTGATAGCCTCTTTCTCTTTGTCTTTTTGGACTTTTCTTGTAGAGAGCCTTATTTTGCTATCTTCCAAAATAACTATTGCCGCCTCTATATCATCGCCTATTTTTAGTTCAGATGATTTTTTAGGGTATAGATCATCGTTTCTAATAAGGCCGTCAACACCTCTGGCAAGCTCAACAAATACGCCGAACTCTTTTATGTCCCTGATTTTGCCCGTTACTGTATCACCTATTTTGTGTGTTTTGGAGAAAGCTTTTGAAGGGTTTTCTTGCAATTCTTTTATACTCAACGATATCTTCTCTTTCTGAGCATCTATTTTGATGATTTTAACATCTACACTATCACCTTCTTTTAGGAAGTCTTTGCACTTTTCATCCCTAAACCATGAGGCATCTTCGTTGTGTAGCAACCCTTCAACTTCACCTATTTTTACGAATGCGCCGAAATCGGTAACCGATGTAACCACCCCTTTGACGCTCTGTCCTACGGAAAAATCAGATGAGAATTTATCAAAAGGTTTTTGTAAAAGTCTTTTTACCGATAGTCTTAGCTTTCTATTTTGCAAATCAAGCTCTATAATCTCGGCATTTAGCTCTTGCCCTACAGTCAACACCTCGCTTGGATGTTTGATATTTTTCTGCCATGAGATCTCTGAGATATGCAAAAAGCCTTCGATATCATTGCCGATATCTAAAAATGCACCGTAATTTTCTATATTTGATACGGTAGCTTTTACTGCATCGCCCACCTCAAGCTCATTTTTTATATCTTCCCACGGATCAGACATCGCAGCTTTGATAGAGAATGAAAGATGCTTTTTCTCTTTGTCGTAGTTGATTGCTTTTACAGCTACATTATCACCTATACTGTACATCGTAGATGGATTTACCGGACCTTTATAGCTTATCTCATTGTAATGCACGAGACCGTCTATGCCGTCAACCTCAACAAAAAGGCCGTAACTTGCTATTTTTTTGACAATACCGTCTACAACTTCACCGTCTTCGATAAGTCTTTTTATTACGTCTCTTTTGGCTTTTCTCTTATCATTTAACAGTTTTTTTCTGGATATTATGATGGAGCCGCTGTTTTCATCTACTTTTACTATGACGGCCGATACCCTTTTGCCTATAGTATCTTTTTCATCTTTTTTAATAAGAGCAAGGGAGTTAGGGAGGAAAAATTCAACCTCATTGTCGTCTTCGACTACAAAACCGCCTTTATTTTTCTTAGTTATAACACCCTCAACGGCTATATCCCTACTTTCAAAATCCATTACCGATTTAGCAAAAGCGGTTTGAACCTCTTTTTTTACTGCATTCTTGTGCGATATTATCGGTCTTTCGTTTTTTGCGCCGGAAATTGCAACTAAAATTTTATCACCTACTGCAAATTTGAAAGAGCCGTCTTTGTTTTTTATCTCAGAAACAGGCAGTCTACCCTCTATTTTTTTACCTACATCCACCGATGCGTAATCGTCTTTTATATCGACTATCACACCCTCTACAACCCTGTCGCTCTTCTCGTTTTTAAACGACTCCTCGAGCATTGCGGCAAAATCTTCCTCTTCGCCTATCTCTTCAAAACCCATCGGCCCCTGAATCATTGAAATCCCTTTTGTTTTTGTTATTATGATTGCCTTACTTAGCTTAAAATTTGCTTACCTTATCTATTACTCCCGTTATTACCCAATCCGGAGTTGAAGCCCCAGCCGTAATTCCGCATAGTTTTTTGCCATTTAACCAGTTTTCGTCTATATCTTCACTTGACTCAACAAGGTAGCTCTCATCGCAGTTTTTCTTGCATATTTCCAAAAGCTGCTTTGTATTTGATGAGTTTTTACCCCCGACAACAAGGACGATATCTGCCTCTTTTGATAGTTTTTTTGCAGCCTCCTGATTTTCACCGGTAGCGTTACAGATTGTATTAAACACCCTAACCTCTTTTGAGGCTAGAATTAACTTTGAGACTATCTCCATAAACTCATCAAATTTTCTGGTCGTCTGTGAAACTACGGCCACCCTCTCTCTAATACAAAGCGTATCAAGCTCACTCGGTTCTAAAACCACAAAAACACCGCTTTTTTCACTCGCATAACTCATAACCCCTTTTACCTCTGGGTGATTCTGATCCCCGAATATAACAATGTCATATCCCTCTTCTGACATTTTTTTGCAAATCTCTTGAGGTTTTGTGACATACGGGCAGGTTGCATCTACAATACTAAAATCGTTTTGCTTTAGTCTATCAAGCTCGTTTTTTTGTATCCCGTGTGTCCTGATTACAACCGTTCTATCGGAACTCAAAGCATCAAAATCTTCAACTAAACCGACATTAAAGCCGCTTTTTAGCCTCTCTATCTCCATTTTGTTATGGATTAGAGGGCCGTATGTTGCGCTATTGGGGGTATTTTCTGCTATTTTTATAGCCCTTTTAACCCCAAAGCAAAAACCGTAGTTTTCAGCTAGTTTATAGTTCATAAACCGCCGTCTCTGTAATTTTGGATAAAAGCTCGATAAAGTTTGGGAAAGATGTACTGACTGCCTCAAAACCGTCTATCTCTCCACCGCATTTGAGGGCGGCTATTGCAAAACTCATAGCGATTCGATGGTCGCCGAAGCTGGTTACGTGAGCCGGCTTTAAAGAGCCTCCGGATATCCTATATCCGTCGTCAAACTCTTCACAACTTACCCCAAAAGCCTTCAGATTGTCCATTACGGTTGTTATCCTATCGGACTCTTTAACCCTTAGCTCTTTCGCATTTTTGACAACACTCTCCCCTTCGGCTACAGCCATAGCAATAGACAGCGCCGGAAGCTCGTCTATGAGCCATGATATATTTTCACAAACCTCGACAGCTTTTAGTTTTGCACCCTGCACAATGATGTCGCCTATCGGCTCATAAACGTTTTCTCTCTCGATAAATTCGACTTTAGCCCCCATTTTTTGGAGTACGACAAAAGCCTCTATTCTAGTCGGATTTAACGTCAGATTTTTCAGTGTTACTTTTGATCCCTCGGTAATAGCGGCAGCAACTGCGAAGAAAAAAGCACTGGATGGATCAGAGGGAACACCCATGTGAAGTGGTTTTAGCGGCTTTGTCATTGGAGAGACGTGTATTTTGCCCTCCTCTACTTTTATGTCGGCTCCCATTCCGGCTAACATCCTCTCTGTATGGTCACGACTAAGCTCCGGTTCGCTGATTACGGACGGCGATTTTGCATTTAGTGCCGCCAAGACAAGGGCGCTTTTGACCTGAGCCGACGATATTTTACTCTCAAAAACAATTCCATCCAGCTTGACCCCACGTATTGCAAGAGGGGCTAAATTTCCACACTCTCTGCCGTCTATCGATGCACCTACGCTTCTGAGTGGGTCCGCAACCCTCCTCATCGGTCTTCGTCTCAAATATTTATCGCCGGTCAAAACAAAAAAACCGTCTATAGACGACAAAAAACCAGACATTAGACGGATGGTCGTACCGGAATTTCCGCAATCTAGCACATCGGATGGCTCTACCAGTTTCTCCGGAGGGGTTATCGTTAGCGTATCACCGTCCCACTCCGCTTTTGCCCCAAGAGCTACCGCAATACCCAGAGAGTTTAGCGTATCCTCTGCTTTTAGAAAATTTTTTATAACCGAGGGTTTATCCGAGAGTAGTGAAAAAATGGCGCATCTGTGCGAAATAGACTTATCGGATGCAATCGTATCTATCTGAATATCGAATTTTCCGCTTTTGTGTACCCGAAGCCCTTTACTAAACTCTTTTGACATTATTTTAGCCCTATTCCAAGTTCGCTTTGCAGTGCCGCAAGAGCCTTATCGACTACGCCGACTATATCCCTCTCCTCCAAAGTCCTCTCATTTGATTGCATCACGAGCCTAATCGTAAGCGCTATATGCTCTTTATCGGATTTGTCTTTGTAGACATCTATCGGATAAAACTCTTTTAATAACGGTTCACAGAGTGAGTCGAGACATTTTTTTATAGGGGCAAACGCAAAAGTAGAAGAGACATTTAGAGTAATATCTCTATCGCTTTTTTGGAATTTTGAAAACTCTGCTGCTTTAACTTTTTTTTGCGTACCGCTTCCTACCGAAATCTCACACACAAAAGTATCTTTTAATTCAAAAAACTCTTCTGCGCCATGGTTCAGTTTTGAGATAAACCCTATATTTGCACCGTCTTTAATAATTCTGGCGTATTGATAAGGGTGGAAAAACTCGGATTTCGGCTCCTCTTGGACAAGCTCCACTTCACCTATTATATTTACGATTTTAGAGATAAAACCGCCGAGATCCATCATAGCCGGTTTTCCGCTATTTTTTATCCCCTCAAAAGAGTCTGCTCCGCTCCACACGAATGCCATCGAATGACTCTCTGACCTATCGGCGGCAAAAACGGTTCCGGATTCAAAAAGGGCAATCTTTTTTTGTGAGTTTTTGCCGTTTTTGGATGCCGAAGAGAGGATATTTAAAAGTAGAGTACTCCTAAGAGTGTTGAGCTCGGACGTTATCGGATTTAGTAGCTCCAAAGACTCATCCAAACTCTCAAAACCAAATCTCTCCTGCAGGGTTCTGTCGGCAAAAATAAAATGGACGCTCTCAAAAAATCCTTGAGCCGCCGCCTTTTCCCTTAGTTTTTTAAGATAGAGATATTTTGAATAAGATTCGTTTATCCTGTTTTTTTCGCAAAAAGACATAGGCACCGATGCAATAGTGTCAATTCCTTTAATCCTGACTATCTCCTCTGCCAAATCATAGACGTTTGATATATCGTGCCTAAATGCCGGAATCTGAACTACACAACTGTCAAACTCTGCATTTACGGTCACGCCGAAATATAGTTTTCTGAGGAGTGTAACAATGTGGTTTTTATCGAGAGCGGCACCGACAATCGTATTTATCTTGCCGATATCGACCTTTATAGGGTCTTTGCCTATCGGTTTTTCATCTTCGGCTAATCCGGCATAAAACACGACATCGCAACACTTTGACATCATTCCGGCGGCGTAGTTAATCCCTAAAGATAGATTCGGCTCACTCCCCCTAGAGCTTCTAAAGTATAAACTGTCGTCTTTTTGTTTATCACCCCAATTCGCCTCCAAAACAACATTCGGCGGGATATACGTAGCGCACAGCAATATATTTTCATCTGTCTCTTTTGGCTTGCTATCATCCAACTGTCTAACGCCGATAGTTAAAAGCTCCCCTTTTTTACCGCCGATAACCTCTAGCCCACTATCTAACGTATCAATTTTGACGTCTATTTTCCCCTCTGTTTTTGAAAAGGAGCCATCTCCCAAAAATGCTACGTTTACCCCTACGGCTTTTGCCGTATAGTCGCAAATCTTGTCGAGAGTTTTTTTTGTGTGGCTACCGTCCTCAAACAGCGAAAGTCTAAGATCAACCAAAAACGAATCGTTAACGGATGTACTTGACGCATCATAAACTCTAAAGGCGGTATTGGCCGATATTTTTGAGTTTGAGTGCAAAGACAATATTCTGCCAATCCCTTTTTCGCTCTCTTTTATTGCTTTTACATCTATCTCTTTTAGCTCAAGACCATAGTATGCGCCAAGCTCTCTGGCTATTCCGTAGACACTTAGGCAGTCCCCTCTGTTAGGTGTAATCTCGACCTCAAAAACAGAGTCTGCAATCTGTGGATAATGAGCAAGCTCTTCACCGATTTTTATTTTTTCTATACTGCCGTCTAAAATCATAATCCCGTCATTTGACTTCGGCAATCCAAGCTCCGTGGACGAACAGAGCATACCATAGCTTTGAACACCTCTAAGCTCTGCGTGTTTTATCGTTACCCCACCGGGGAGTTTTGCCCCTATCGTAGCAAGCGCCACAAGTGCATCTTTTTTGACATTTTGCGCTCCGCATACGATATCCTGTACCCCGATACCGCTATCTACTTTGCAAACCGATAGTTTATCGGCATTTGGATGTTTTTCAAAGTCTATTATTTTCCCCACAACTACCCCTTTCGGTAGCTCCAGTTTTTTATATGCGGCAACCTCAATACCGGTTTTATTTAGGGTATCCATAATCTGGACATCGGATATAGCCTCAATATCTATAAATTCAGATAACCAACTTCTAGTAAAAATCATACAAATTGCTCCAACAGTCTAAGATCTCCCTCAAATAGCGACCTCATATCCGAGGTGTTATTTAGTAGCATCGAAAATCTTTCGACTCCGAGGCCGAATGCGTATCCGCTTACGTTTTTATATCCTACCGCCTCAAAAACGTTAGGATCCACTACGCCGCATCCCAGTACTTCCAACCACCCGGTTTGCTTGCACACCCTACAGCCGTCACCGCCGCAAAATACACACGATATATCGACCTCGGCCGACGGCTCCGTAAACGGGAAAAAGCTAGGCCTAAACCTGACTTTTATATCGCCGAACATATATTTTAGGAAGTCTTCCAAAAGAGATTTTAGGTTTGCAAACGAAACCTTATCCCCCTCCTCTACCACAAGCCCTTCAACCTGATGAAACATAGGGACGTGAGTAAGATCATAGTCTCTTCTACAGACTGCCCCAGGAGCTATCATCCTGATCGGCGGCTTAGAGTTTAGCATCGTTCTTATCTGGACACTTGACGTATGGGTGCGAAGCAGCATGGAGTCTTTCATATAAAAAGTATCCTGCATATCCCTTGCCGGATGGTGTTTTGGGAGGTTTAGAGCCTCAAAGTTATTAAAATCGTTCTCAACTATCGGACCGGTTTCGATAGAAAAGTTTTGGGAGGCAAAATACTCAATCATCTTGTCCATGGTAGCCAAAACCGGATGGAGTGCACCGGAACCGATTCTTGTATCAAGAAGGGTTATATCCACCCTCTCCTTTTCGAGTTTTAGCTTCAGAGTTTCAGCACTAAGGGCTGCCTTTTTCTCATCAAGGGCAACACGCATCCCCTCTTTAATCTCGTTTAGCACTTTTGCCAGATTCTTTTTCTCTTCACCGCCCATAGTTTTCATTTTTTCAAACTCTGCGGCCAAAAACCCTTTTTTCCCGAAAACCTCGATCCGTAGCTCTTCAAGTTTATCAAGATTTTTGCATTTCTCTACTTTTTTTAGCCAATCTTGCAAAACTAATATTCCTTTGTACCGTGTATTTATGGTATTTTACTATAGAGTTCATTATAATAGCCGAGGTAAAACTCAAAGGAGCTTCGATGGAAACGGTATTTCATAAAATTTTAAAAGGGGAGATACCCTGCTCAAAAGTATACGAAGATGAGCATACTCTGGCCTTTCACGACATCAATCCGAAAGCGCCTATTCATATACTCGTAATTCCAAAAATATTTTCAAAAGATTTTGAAGATGTAGAGAATGATCCACTAATACATATGGCAAAAGCGGTTAGAGAGGTTGCGAAAATCACCGGCTTAAACGAGAGCGGCTATAGACTCATTACAAACATCGGAAAAGATGGCGGACAAGAGGTGCCATATATCCATTTTCACGTTTTGGGCGGCAAAAAACTAAAGTGGACCCATTTAGCAGATGAGACGGAAAGTCACAAAGCTATGTAACCCGCCTACGCCTTTCTGCCGCTTTTGCGGCTAACTTTAGCGCCTCGGCGGCCAGCGTAGCCGGACGGGCTTCGCTCGTCCGTGCGTACTACCTTAATTACAGCAACCGCCTATGTCTTCGGTCATATATTCAACTCCGACTTTTGATATCTTGGCATTTTTTACTATCTCTACCCCGTTTTGAATAATCGTATAAGTCAAATCTACGCAATTTCTAACAGTATTGATTGTTGAACAATATGTCTCGATGCTTGACATAACCCATCTTTTTACCATTGTCTCGTCGGCATCACAGTCGATTTTGTAGAGTATTTCGGCAGAGTTAAATTTTTTTGGAAAATCCTCATTTCTAACACCGTTCATACTCATTGAAAAAGATTTTACCTCTATGCTATTTTTCTCAGCCATAGCTACTATATCGACACCGGAACACGATATAAGCCCCAATCCGAAATATTCAAGAGGGGTTATCACGGTTGGATCTATCACAAAAGAGCCGCCACCGCCAAAAGCCTCAAATTTTTTACCGTCAATATGTTTTATCTCTAACTTCATCAACCTAGTCCTTAAAATTTATCTGTGCCAATTCATGCTTTAAAGTATGTATCGCCTCGCCGTAATCAAAATCGTGAACTCCAGATAACGCCTTTTGCTCTATCACAAGGCTTATCTCTCTAAGCTTGTCAAGCCTTAGATTTCCGGCGGCACCTTTGATTTTGTGAGCATAGTTGCCAAGCTCTTTTAAATCGCCTCTGCCAAAAGCATCCTCCAAAGAGGCTAGGTCTTCGGCTGCTTCAACGGCGAAGTCCTCCAATAGCATCATTAGGCTCTCTTTGTCTAGGCCAAGCGCCTCCTCCAAAATACACAACAAATCTTCAGTTGTCCTCTCCGGCTTTGTCGCTATATCATCCGGTCTCTCGCTCAAAATCTCCAATATAGCCCTCTCCTCTAAAGGTTTTTGCAGATATCCGTCAAATCCGATAGCAATATACTTCTCTCTATCTCCGGTCAACGCATTCGCTGTCAAAGCGGCGATATACGGAGCCTTCTCTTTGTATTTTTCCCTTATAGCGACCAATGTTTCAACACCGTCGAGATTTGGCATATTAATATCCAAAAAGACAAAATCAAATTTCTCTCTCTCAAGTGCATACAGAGCTTGCAAGCCGTCGCCTACGACCGAAGATACGTAACCGTGCTTGGAAAGTATCGCCGCTACAAGTTTTTGATTTACCGTATTATCATCGGCAACTAATACTTTTACCGTTTGGGAGTGCTTTTTGACATCTTCCACTTTTTTCTCTATCGGCTGAAAATCGGTTTTTGAAAGCGCTTTGACTATTTTTGTGGCATTTATCGGGTACTTGACTATAGCAGATCCCACCATCCCGTCGTTACCGTAAAAAGGGCTTGACGATATTATGATAGTTTTTTGAGGGTCGTCCGAATATTTTATTCCGCTCTCACACACAAAGGTCTTGTCGGCGTTTTGAATACCCCCTACGGTTCCCGTCGTATAAGTCAGATTTAGCGACTCCAGATATCTTGCAAGCAGCAAAACGGCACTTTTGTCGATGGAGCCGTCAATAAGAGTGCTATATTTCCCCTCAGCTGTTATAGATGGGGCATAATCGGCTATATCGGTTTTTAACTCAAACCAAAATCTACTCCCGCTCCCCTCTTCGCTATCAACCGCAAGCTTACCCCCCATTAGCGAAACTAGGTTTGAGGATATCGACAGCCCGAGTCCTGTACCGCCGTATTTACGTGATATTCCGGCATCCGCTTGCGAGAACGGAGAGAAGATCTTTTCCGATTTATCCTTAGATATCCCTATGCCCTCGTCAATCACCTCAAAAAGTATAGTAGCACAGCCGTCGTCTATGCCGCTCAAAATCACGTTAACGTTAATGTGCTTCTCTTCAGGAGTAAATTTTATAGCATTTGATAGGAGGTTGAGGATAATCTGTTTTATTCTAAGCGGATCTCCGATAATTTTTTTAGGCAACCTGGGGTCTATAAACGTCAGCAGCTTAATCCGTTTCTCATAAGCCTTCATCGCAAATAGCTCAACGGCAGACTCAAACTCCTCCAGAGGCTCAAACTCTGCTTTTTCTATCTCAAATGAACCACTCTCTATTTTCGAGTAATCCAATATATCGTTTATTATGGCCAAAAGGCTTTTGCCGCTTGATTCTATAATGGAGATATACTCGTCTCTGACCGACTTCATCTCGGTCTCTTTTAGTAGCGACGTAAACCCGAGTATTGCGTTTAGCGGAGTTCTAATCTCGTGGCTCATGGCAGCCAAAAAGTCCCCTTTTGCTTTTTCGGCAAGCTTTGCACGCAAAAGGGCGTTTTCAAGGGCGGTAACGTCGGTTCTAATAGAGATGTACTCCTCTATCTCTCCGTTTTCATCCACAATCGGCAAAACTGTCGTATCAACTATATATGTCTCATTGGTTTTGGAGAGATTTTTTACTATCCCTCTCCAAATTTTTTTTGCCTTCACGGTACTCCATAAATCGGCAAAAGTCTCTTTTGGCATATCGGCATGCCTGATTATATTATGGGATTTGCCGATTAGCTCATCTTTTGAGTATCCGGAGACGTTACAAAAAAGTTCGTTGACGTATGTAATAATACCGTTCTTATCAGCTTTGGAGACTATGTTTGCAGCATCTACGGCACTTTTGTATTGTTCCAAAAGGGCAGTTTTTTGCCTGTTATCCCTTTGGAGATTGACAATCTCGCCAACCATTACGAGAGCCTCTTTTAACTGCTCAAGTTCTATCGGTTTAACTAAAAAGTTTGTTACCCCTAGCCTAATAGCCTCCAAAAAATGCTCAGTCTCATTGTGAGCCGTGATTGCCACTATAGGGATTAGCTTGTCTTTTTTTCTGACCTCTGCCGCCATCTCAAATCCGGTCATCCTCGGCATTTTAACGTCGGTGATGATGATATCCGGATTTTTTTCATAGTAAAGACCGAGAGCCTCCTCGCCGTTTGTTGCGACGTATACCTCTTTGGTTAATTTACCCAGTATCCTCTCGAAAATATTTCTTATCTGCTCTTCGTCTTCGGCGTAGAGGACTCTTAAATCAAACAAGCGCCATCCCTAGTGTAAAAAGTGTCTAACTCCGGTAAAATACATAGCCATCCCATATTCGTTTGCGGCCTCCACCACCTCTTCGTCTCTCATGCTACCGCCAGGCTCTACGATAGCCGATACCCCGACGGTTGCCGCCGCATCTATAGAATCTCTAAACGGAAAAAACGCCTCTGAAGCAAGTACGGAGCCTCTTAGGTCAAGTCCTAAGTCCTCGGCTTTTCTGATTGCGGCCTTTGCAGCATCAACACGGCTAGTCATCCCCATACCTATAGCAACCATTGCGCTATCTTTTACGTATACGACACAGTTTGATTTTGTAAGGGCGGCTACTTTGTAGGCTATCTCTATATCCTTTAGCTCTCTCTCATCCGCCTCTCTGGAGGTTACTAGTTTTCCGTTTTTAATCTCATCGTCTTTGACCTCATCTTCATCCTGAGCCACAAATCCGCCCATTACATGCCTAAAGTCGTTTGCGTCTTTTATTTTAGGCAAATATCCCTCTTTGCCGTGAAGCTCAAAAAGCTTGATTCTCTTTTTGGCCTCAAATACCGCTATAGCCTCATCGGAGATTTTCGGAGCTATTAAAACCTCTATATATGTTTCGTTGATTTTTCTGGCAAGCTCTTCGTCAACCGTTCCGTTAACTGCTACAACGCCGCCATATGCAGATACCGGATCGCATTTGAGGGCTTCTACGTAGCTCTCCAAAAGGGTATCTTTTAGGGCAAAGCCGCACGGATTTGCATGCTTAATAATCGAGACTGCCGGTCTATCCCCAAAACTAGCAGCCAGTTTTACCGCTCCGTTTAGATCGGTCAGGTTGTTAAACGACGCTTCGCCTTTTATCACTTTAAAATTTTTAGACCAGAAGCCGTCAAATTCGTATAGCGCCCCTTTTTGGTGCGGATTCTCGCCGTATCTCGTATCAAAAGCTTTTTTTCCGGATACAAACAGTTTGTCTCCGAGACCGCCTTTGAATCTTTTGTTCATATAGTTTGCTATCATGCTATCGTAAGCGGCGGTATGCTCGTAAGCTTTTATCATCAAATCCCGTCTAAACTCAAAGTCGTCTTTGCCCTCTTTGATAGCCTCCAAAACAACCGGATAGTCCGCCGGATCAGTGACAATTAATACATCTTCGAAGTTTTTTGCCGCACTTCTTACCATTGCTGGGCCGCCAATGTCTATATTCTCAATAATCTCGTCAAAATCGTCGGTTCTCTCTATAGTCGCTTTAAACGGATATAGATTTACACAGACAATGTCTATCCTTTTGATGCCGAATGTTTTTGCGGTCTCTCTATGTGCCTTATCTTTTCTCTTGTGAAGTATCGCCCCGTGCACCATCGGATTTAGCGTCTTTACCCTACCGTCAAACATCTCCGGAAAACCGGTAAACTTGCTAATGTCTTTTGCTTTTATCCCCTCGTCCGTCAGGCTTTTTAGCGTACCGCCCGTGCTCACTATTTTGCAACCAAGCTCTTTTAGCCCTTTTGCAAACTCTATTACTCCGCTTTTATCGGATACAGAAATCAACGCTCTCATTACAAATCCTGTTCAACTATTTTTTTGAAGCTCTCAAAATAGAGCTCTTTTAGTTTTTCGCTTGATAAATTTATAGAGTCAAGCTTCATATCTTTCTCAGTCACTTCGCCGATTTTCATCACTTTTAGCGCATATGAAGGGGCAAATCTCATAAACTCCTCTTCTTTCTCTTTTGATACCTCAACCACGACACGGCTTAGGCTCTCGGAGAAATTGTCAAGCTCGTTTGCAAAGCCGCCTTTACCTTCAAATCCAAGTCCGCTAAGTGCGCACATTTTGGCAATCGCAACGGCTAGACCGCCGATTGATAGGTCTTTTGCCGACTCAAGAAGCCCTTTTTTGTTTGCTTCAATCACCATATCCCACAGCGTAAGCTCTCTTGAGAGATTAACCTCTGGGTGCTTGCCCGCTACCGTACCGCCAAATACTTTCATATACAGCGAGCCGCCGAATTCGCTCATCGTATCGCCTATCAGATAGACACTATTTCCCGCTTTTTTAAACTCGTTTGTAAGCAGCTTATCGGCATCGTCAAGAAGCCCTACCATACCGATAGAAGGAGTCGGGAACACGCTTACTTTGTTTGTTTCGTTATAAAGCGATACATTTCCGCTGACAACCGGAGTATGAAGCGAGCGACACGCGTCTTTTATGCCCTCGCAAGCCTCTTTAAACTGCCACATAACCTCAGGATTTTCAGGGTTACCAAAGTTCAAGCAGTCCGTGATAGCAAGAGGTCTAGCCCCCGTAGTCGCTACATTTCGCCCAGCCTCCATGACCGCCGCAGATGCGCCAAGTCTAGGGTTGATATAGACTTGTCTAGGGTTGCAGTCTACGCTTACGGCAAGGGCTTTATTTGTCCCTTTTACCCTGATAACTCCGGCATCGTTTTTCCCTACTTTTGTCATAGAATTTGTCTGAACAGTTGAGTCGTATTGACTATATATAAAGCTCTTATCGGCAACCTCTTGATGAGCCATCAAGGTTTCTAACGCCTCTTGCGGACTAACTTTTTTGCATACTTCGACGGTTGTATTTGCTATATCTGCTAGATATTTAGGTTCAGCTATCGGTCTCGTGTAACATGGAGCCTCATCTGTTATCGGAGCTACCGGAATCTCTCCTGCAATCTCGCCGTTCCAAGTAAGAACCATATTTCCGGTATCGGTTACTTCGCCGATTACCGCAAAATCAAGATCCCACTTCTCGAATATCACCTCAAGCTCTTTTTCTCTCCCTTTTACGGCACAGATTAGCATCCTCTCCTGCGATTCTGAGAGCATAAGCTCATAAGGGTTCATCCCCTCTTCTCTCATCGGCACTTTATCAAGCCACATTACCATACCGCTACCGGCACGGCTCGCCATCTCAAAAGACGAACTCGTAAGTCCTGCCGCACCCATATCCTGAATACCGATAATTGCACCCGTTTTGAATGCCTCAAGGCAAGCCTCAAGAAGTAGTTTTTCGGTAAAAGGGTCACCCACTTGCACAGTAGGTCTTTTGGTTTTTGCGTCTGCCCCAAAGCTATCGGAGCTCATAACCGCACCGCCGAGTCCGTCTCTCCCTGTTTTTGAACCTACATATATGACGGAGTTACCTATCCCTTTGGCTTTTCCGTAAAAAATCTCGTCGGATTTGACAAGTCCCAGAGTAAATGCGTTAACAAGGTTGTTTCCAGCATAACACTCATCAAACGTAGTCTCCCCTGCAAGCATCGGAACGCCCATACAATTGCCGTAACTTGATATCCCCTCGACAACGCCTCTTAGTAGATGTCTATGTAGTTTTCCCTGTTCGCCTTTGTCTGAAATATCTCCAAATCTTAGAGAGTTCATATTTGCAACAGGTCTAGCCCCCATCGTAAATACGTCTCTGAGTATCCCGCCGACCCCTGTCGCTGCGCCTTGAAACGGCTCAATAAAGCTTGGATGGTTGTGACTCTCCATCTTAAACACCGCCGCATTACCGTCGCCTATATCTATAACTCCGGCATTTTCGCCCGGGCCTTGAATAACCCACGGAGCCTCCGTAGGAAAACCTTTCAGGTATACCCTTGATGATTTATAGCTACAGTGCTCCGACCACATAGCACTAAAAATACCTAGTTCAACGAGATTCGGCTCCCTGCCAAGTATCTTTTTTATATGTTCGTAATCTTCGTTTGTTAATTTATGAGATTTAAGTAGAGCTTCCAGATTTTCCAAAACAGAATCCTTAGTGGAGTTATGTAAGAGTTAACCGGAATGATACAAAAAGGCCGCTAAATATTAAAGGATAATTTGTCCAAACAAGGCTCAACTAAAAGCAAAAGGTTGTTAATATGCTTAGCACAAAAGTTTCATTTATTTTTAGTCTTAGGAGACAGTCTGTATGAAGTGGATTAAATTTTTCGGGGAGCTCAGAAACAGCGACGTAAGCCTAGTAGGCGGTAAAAATGCGAGTCTCGGCGAAATGTATCAACTACTCGTACCGAAAGGTATTAGGGTTCCAAACGGTTTTGCTATAACAAGCGACGCATACTGGTCATTGCTTGACAGTGAAAATTTGAGAGAACCTATAAGAAAAGAGTTGGAAGATATCGATATCACTGATATAGACGTTCTTAGAGTAAGGGCTCAAAGAATTAGAGATATGATTTTTGGAACACCGCTTCCAAAAGAGCTAAAACAGGAGATAGTGGACGCTTATCATAAACTCTCAAAAGAGTACGGTATGGAGGAGGCCGACGTAGCCGTCAGAAGTTCGGCGACTGCCGAAGACTTGCCTGACGCATCTTTTGCCGGACAGCAAGATACTTATCTAAACGTTCAAGGTGAAGCAAGCCTAATTCACCACGTAAAATCATGCTTTGCATCTCTTTTTACCGATAGAGCGATTAGCTATAGAGCCTCAAGAGGTTTTGACCACTTTCAGGTCGCCCTTTCTGTCGGTGTACAAAAAATGGTCAGAAGCGACAAAGGCTCAAGCGGCGTTATGTTCTCGATAGACACCGAAACAGGTTTTAGAGAAGCGGCATTTATCACATCCGCTTGGGGTCTCGGCGAAAACGTAGTCGGCGGAACGGTATCTCCGGATGAATTTTATGTATTCAAACCGACTCTCAAAGAGGGTAAAAAACCTATCCTAAAAAGAAAACTGGGTCACAAAGACGTAAAAATGGTCTACACGGCTCCGGGAAGCAGCCACAAACACCTCACACACAATATCCCTACAACACCGGAAGAATTTAATACATTCTCTCTAACGGACGAAGAGGTATTGGAGCTTGCCAGATATGCGGTAATCATAGAAGAGCACTACTGCGAAGAGGCCGGCGAGTACAGACCGATGGATATGGAGTGGGCAAAAGACGGTATCAGCGGTGATATATTTATCGTTCAAGCGAGACCTGAGACGGTTCAAAGCCAAAAAGCAAAACACGGTGCTAACGTACTTGAGACATTTATCCTAAAGGCTAAAAACGAAGATAAAAAACTTATCTGCAAAGGGACTCCGGTAGGTGCAAAAATCGGTGTCGGTAAAGTCAGAATCCTAGAAGACCTAAACAGAATGAATGAATTTCAAGAAGGTGAAATTCTAGTTACCGATAATACAAATCCGGACTGGGAACCGGTAATGAAAAAAGCGGCTGCAATCGTCACAAATAGAGGGGGAAGAACCTGCCATGCCGCAATCGTCGCCAGAGAGATCGGCGTTCCTGCTCTTGTCGGGGCTATAGGTGCTACCGAAGCGGTAGAAGACGGACAAACTATTACGGTAAGCTGCGCCGAAGGTGAAACGGGCTTTGTGTACGACGGTGCGCTACCGTACGAGGTAGAAACGCTAGAACTAGGCAATCTACCTAAACTAAAAACAAAACTCTATATGAATATCGGCGACCCTCAAAAAGCATTCGGATTTAGCCATATTCCAAACGACGGTGTAGGTCTTGCAAGGATGGAGATGATTATTCAACACATTCACGCTCACCCGCTTGCCCTTAGAGATATGGAAAACGGTAAAACAGATATAGCCGACATCGAAGAGATCAAAAAAACAATGGCCGGATACGCAACTCCAAAAGAGTTCTTTATCAAAAAAATTACCGAAGGGGTCGGTATGATAGCCGCCGCTTTCTACCCAAAACCAGTAATCGTCAGAACATCCGACTTTAAATCAAACGAATACAAAGAGATGCCGGGCGGACACGATTATGAGCCGCATGAGGAAAACCCGATGATAGGCTATAGGGGTGCCAGCAGATACTACTCTGAGCAATACAGAGAGGCTTTTGAGTGGGAGTGTGAAGCGCTTAAAAAAGTTAGAGACGAGATGGGGCTAACAAATATGAAGCTGATGCTTCCGTTTGTTAGAACTCCTGAAGAGGGTAGAAAAGTTCTCTCAATCATGAAAGAACAAGGGCTTGTGCAGGGCGAAAACGGCCTTGAAGTATACGTAATGTGCGAACTTCCGTCAAACGTAATTTTGGCCGATGAGTACCTAAAAGATTTTGACGGCTTCTCTATCGGCTCAAACGACCTTACACAGCTTACCCTTGGTGTAGACAGAGACGGCGAGCTTGTTGCACATATATTTGATGAGAGAAATGAAGCGGTAAAAAGAATGCTGAAAATGGCCGTCAAAGCATGCAAGGATGTAGGAAAATATGTAGGTATATGCGGACAAGCTCCGTCCGATTATCCTGAAGTGGCTGCATTTTTAGTAAAAGAGGGGATTACGTCTATATCACTAAATCCGGATTCCATGATTAATACTTGGAAAAACCTAGCAGAAATCGAAGCGGAACTGGGCAAATAATGGAGCAAAAAAGCGCCATAAGCTATTTCTATTCGGTATTCATCGCTGCAATAGTAGGCTCTATAGCTATCTACTTTTACTCAGGTTGGATGGGGGTCTATCAGACCAACATCCTCTCCGTCTTGGAGCTATCGCTATCATTCGATAATGCCGTTATAAACGCCCTCATACTAGCCAATATGACCCTTTTTTGGCGAAAAATGTTTATCACATGGGGTATGCTAATAGCTGTTTTCGGGATGAGGCTACTGTTTCCTATCCTGATAGTCTATGCTACTACAGATTTAGGTTTTATTGAGGCATTTAGCCTATCGCTAAACAATCCTGTTAAATACGAAGAGGTGATCCAAAACTCACATCATATACTTATGAGCTTTGGCGGAACGTTTTTGCTGATGGTATTTTTCACGTTTTTATTTGACAAAGAGAGAGAGGTTCACTGGATCGCTTTTATCGAAAAAAGAGCCTCAAAATGGGCATCTCTCGGTGAAATCAAAATAGCTACGGTTATGATCACTATGTCCGTCATAGGATATTTTGCGCCAAACGAGGTACTAGCCGGAGACAGAGTGCTAACCATAGATAAATCCGAGATAGTTTTGGGTATGGTGTATGGTGTTACGCTATATGTCATCATTGAGCTAATCAGAGGGATGCTAGAGGGCAAAGATGAGAGTGAAAACGAACTTGAAGGGGTAAGTAAACAGGCTCAGGCAAATGCCCTTAAAGGCGGTTTTGCATCTTTTATGTATCTTGAGCTTATCGATGCCTCCTTCTCTTTCGATGGAGTGCTTGGAGCTTTTGCGGTAACCCAAAATATTATTATTATGATGATAGGGCTTGGTATCGGTGCTTTTGCAGTCAGGTCTTTGACTCTGCTACTCGTGGATAGAAAAACGGTGCAAGAGTATAGATATTTGGAACACGGTGCTATGTGGTCTATCGGGATGCTAGCCGTAAGTATGATTATTCAAATTTTTGTACATCTACCGTCCTTTATCATTACGACGATAGCAATTTTGCCGATTACGGTTGCATTTATAAACTCAATCAGCGCAAATAAAAAACTGTTAGAAAATCGGGATGCATTAAATATATAATTACATCCCGATGGAAATCAAATTTATCTTGCATAAATTAAGATAAAATCAAGTATAATAAGACAATCATCCTTATCTACATTGATATAATATTCTATCTTTAACCACTGTTGTGCCGCCACCATGACTACCACCACCTAACTGTTCAGTTGATGTTGTATAAAACAATTCTTTCGCTATAGTTCCTGACTGACATGAGCAGGCATTTG
>ERZ650312.99-NODE-99-length-40640-cov-7.237871_pt1 | contig 40640 bp, 37 predicted proteins | sample MGYA00376248_ERZ650312 | MGnify/ENA primary metagenome ERZ650312 (study PRJEB26733, sample SAMN07839316) | wastewater metagenome | biome: urban; feature: wastewater treatment plant; material: waste water | place: USA: North Carolina | collected 2016-07-28 ... | reverse complement strand
TCTCTGCGACCAACCATCTGCTGTCACAATCGGGCTGGGCCAGGTCCCGACTCCAGGCCCATGCTGGACGCACGGCGAGGCTTGCAGTGAGCCCGGTGGCCGAGATCGACTTTTCCGTCGCGGCTGATGGCCATCTCGCAGCCTGGGTCGGTGAGGACGAGCCTGAGGTATTGCTGCGGCTGGACGCGGCCGATCTGCCGCAGTTGCTGATCAACGGGCTCGAGACTGCCATGCGTCACGTCCGCATCGAAGGCAACGCCGACGAACGCGGCACGCGCGAGTACAACCTGGCGCTCGGCCAGAAGCGTGCTGATTCGATGAAGAAGATGCTGACGCTGCTCGGCGCCGGCGAAGACCAGGTCGAAGCCGTCAGCCTCGGCGAAGAAAAGCCGAAGAACGAAGGCGCCGACGATGCCGCGTGGGCAGAAAACCGCCGCGGCGACATGCTCTACAGCGGCGAGTTCTAAGATGCCGACGGGCCGTTTCTGGAAAGCAACGCGCCTGTCCCTGCTGCTCGCCCTCATGGGTGCGCAGCAGGCGCAAGCAGCCCTCTTTGACGACGAGGAAGCTCGGCGTCAGATCCAGGATCTGACGATCAAGACCAACGAGCGTGTCGATACGCTCGCCAAGGCACAGATGGAGTTGCTCAACCAGATCCAGGCCCTGCGCGAAGAAAACGCGAAGTTGCGCGGCTCGGTCGAGACGCTGAATTTCGAACTGGAATCGGCCAAGAAACGCCAGCAGGACTTCTATATCGACCTTGATGGTCGCCTGCGCAAGCTTGAAACGCCTGAAGCAGCAAACACCGAAAACGCAACACCGCCCGAAGAAGGCACGCCCGGCGCAGAAGCCGCAAGCAAACCTGCCGGCGACCCCGCAGCCGAATCACGCGAGTACGAAGCCGCGCTCAATCTCTTCAAAGCCAACAAGATCAAGGAAGCCGCCGGCGCATTCGAGGCTTTCACCAAGGCCCATCCCGATAGCACACTCGCACCAAACGCACAGTACTGGCTCGGCAACGCGTTCTACGCACTACGCGACTGCAAAAAGGCCATCGAAGCGCACAAGCTCGTCACCAGCAAGTGGCCGCAGCACCCCAAGGCGCCCGACTCGCTGATCAACATCGCGACGTGCCAGCAGGAACTGGGCGACGCCAAGGGCGCCCGCTCGACCTACGAGAACATCGCCAGCAAGTACCCGGACAGCACCGCGGCGGCAACAGCAAAACAGCGCTTGAAAAAGTAGCCCGGTGAGCAGCAGCAACAAACCGGTTTCGCTGAAAATCAGCGAGATCTTTTTCTCCTTGCAAGGCGAGGCAACTCGCGCCGGATTGCCGACCGTTTTCGTTCGCCTGACCGGTTGCCCCCTGCGCTGCGTGTGGTGTGACAGTGAGTACTCATTCACGGGTGGCAAGCGCATGTCGCAGAGCCAGGTCATCGAAGCGGTCGCCCACTACGGAGCGCGCCAGGTCTGCGTCACCGGCGGCGAGCCGCTCGCCCAGAAAGCCTGCTTGCCGCTCCTCAGCGCGCTATGCGATGCCGGCTACGACGTATCGCTCGAAACCTCGGGCGCACTCGACATCGGCGGCGTCGATCCGCGAGTCTCGCGCATTGTCGATTTGAAGGCGCCCGGCTCGGGCGAATCGGCGAAGAATCGCTGGCAGAACCTTGCATTGCTAACGCCACGTGACGAACTCAAGTTCGTGCTGATGGACCGCACGGATTATGAATGGGCGCGTGACATCGTGCGTGAGCACCAGCTCGACGCGGTCTGCCCGGTCCTCTTTTCAGCGGTTCAGGGCGAACTCCAACCGGTCGATCTTGCCGAGTGGATTCTGGCCGACGGCCTGCACGTTCGCTTTCAGATGCAATTGCACAAGTTGCTTTGGGGTAACATGCAGGGAAAGTAAGCTTCCTGCGAGGACTGCCATGACCAACGCAAACTCCGAAGACCGTCGCCATCACTCTCGCATCACTTTCCACACTGCCGCACATCTGGTCGTTGGCAACCGCCAAATCCCGGCAAGAGTTCTCGATCTCTCGCTCAAGGGCGCTCTTGTGCAACTTCCCGAGAATGACACAAGCCTTGAAGCCGAGGCCGATCCGCCCTGCGAGCTCAATATTGACCTGGACGATGCAGAGAGCGACCGGATCTGCATGAAAGTCCGCATCGCCCACGCACACCTAGGCCGTATCGGGCTGCTTTGCCAGGACATCGATCTCGACAGCGTCACGCACTTGCGCCGACTGGTCGAACTCAACCTGGGCGATCCGGACCTCCTTGAACGTGAGCTCTCAGCCCTGATCGCGGATTAGCGCCGTCACGAACCTGTAAGCCCGTGCCGGACCGTCGAAGCATCGGCGGCAATAGCGTCCGTCAATCCCCAATCCCGTATCCCGCTCGCAGTTGCCCCAATCCACCTAACGAATGCAATGAATACTCAACTCCCCCGTCGCGCCGTTGTCCTTCTCTCCGGCGGCCTTGATTCCGCAACCACACTGGCGATTGCCCGCAGCGAAGGCTTCGACTGCTACTGCCTATCGCTGGACTATGGACAACGCCACCGCGTCGAACTGGACGCCGCCGCGAATGTCGCCCGAGCACTACAGGCCAAGGAGCACCGCATTGTGCAGCTCGGCCTCGACACCTTCGGCGGCTCGGCGCTCACCGATACTTCCATCGCAGTTCCCGTCGATGGCGCGCAAGAAGGAATCCCTGTCACCTATGTACCGGCGCGCAACACCATCATGTTGTCACTTGCGCTCGCCTGGGCGGAAGTCCTCGGCAGTCGCGACATCTACGTCGGCGTAAACGCCGTCGACTACTCCGGCTACCCGGACTGCCGTCCGGAGTACATCGCCGCCTTCGAAAAGATGGCCAACCTTGCGACAAAGGCGGGTGTCGAGGGCGCCAGGCTGACCATCCACGCACCATTGATCAATCTTTCAAAGGCCGAGATCGTTCGCCAGGGAACTGATCTCGGTATCGACTACGGAACAACGGTCTCGTGCTACCAGGCCGACAGCGATGGTCGCGCCTGTGGCGTATGCGACTCCTGCCGCCTGCGCCGCGAGGGCTTTGTCGCCGCAGGCCAGACCGATCCGACACGCTACGCGCCGGCTCGTTCGTAACTTGCCGCCGGAATGTTGACAGGCACAAAGCCTCTCTCTATAATCCGCCGTTCTCGTTTTTCGGGTCGGTAGCTCAGTCGGTAGAGCAGCGGACTTTTAATCCGTTGGTCGGGAGTTCGAATCTCCCCCGACCTACCAAGAAAAACAAGAAAAAACTGTGTATAATCGCGGTTCAAAAAACGTGGGGCGTTAGCTCAGTTGGTAGAGCAGCGGACTCTTAATCCGTTTGTCGAAGGTTCGATCCCTTCACGCCCTACCACGTATTCGATAGAAACTAGGCACCTAGAACTTCGTTCCCGGTGCCTTTTTCTTTTTCCCCAAGGCAAGATTCGCACTCAGGCACCGATCCGTGCCCGATGATGGCTGGCGGCAATGCCGTACATCCGTCAGAATTCGGAACTTATCCCGCCGGACTTCAACTTCGCCTTGGGACGCAACCAATACGCTGACCATCAGCGCTAGCCAGCACGCATGAAACATGTCGGAGACAATCAGCATGAGTTCCGAAAACCGTACGAGAATACAAGAGCTTATGGCTTCCAGCGGCGTCCGCTTCGGTACCAGTGGTGCGCGCGGGCTGGTCGCCGACATGAGCGATGAAGTCTGCTACGCGTATACAGCGGCGTTCCTGCAAGCCGTTTCAGCGCGCAAAGGGAGCGTGGCTTTGGCGATGGATTTGCGCCCGAGCAGCCCGCGAATCGCTGCAGCCTGTGCGGCAGCGATCAAGGCTGCGGGCCTGCGCGTCGACTGGTGCGGCGCAATCCCGACGCCTGCGCTTGCCCTGTTCGCGCAGACGCAACCGATTCCCGCCGTCATGATTACCGGCAGTCACATCCCTTTCGACCGCAACGGCATCAAGTTCTACAGCGCGTCAGGTGAAATCACCAAGGCGGACGAGACGGCCATCGCCGATGCCGTGGTTGTGGTCCCGAAGCATGGATTACTCGCCGAGTTGCCGCCAGCCAACCCCGATGCGCATCGTATGTACATGGCGCGTTATCTCGACTTCTTCCCGTCAAGAGCGCTCGCCGGCATGAGACTGGGCTTTTATGAGCATTCGAGCGTGGCGCGCGATTTGCTGAGCGAACTGTTGCGCGCACTGGGCGCGGAGGTCGTTTCGCTCGGCCGCGTCGACGAATTCGTCCCGATCGATACCGAGGCGGTAAGCGAAGCCGATGTTGCGCAAGCACGCCGCTGGGCCGACGAGTATGGTTTCGACGCAATCCTATCTACCGACGGCGACGCCGACCGGCCGTTGCTGGGCGACGAGAACGGTGACTGGTTCCGCGGTGACGTGGCCGGCATTTTGTGCGCGCAATATCTTGGTGCGCAGGCAGTAGCGACGACCGTGAGTTGCAACACCGCGGTCGAGGCGTGCGGCGCTTTTTCCCGCGTCGTGCGGACCCGCATTGGCTCCCCATACGTAATCGAGGGGATCGAGCAATTGATTGGCTTGGGAATGAAAAACGTCGTCGGCTTCGAGCCGAACGGCGGCTTTCTCGTCGGATCGCCGATCGAGCGAAACGGGCGAACACTGCAGGCGCTGATGACACGCGACGCAGTGCTGCCGATTCTCTGCCTGTTGTCGATGGCGCGCGAGGCTGGCTCCCGTGTTTCCGACTTGCGCCAACGCTTGCCGCCACGCTTTACGGCGAGTGATCGCTTGCAGGAGTTCCCGACCGACCGAAGCAGCGCCTTGTTGCGCCAATTCGCGACATCGCCAGCGGCGCTCGAAACGCTGCTTGACGGTTTGTGCGGCAAACCGCTCGGCATCGACCAAACCGATGGCTTACGTGTCATGCTCGAAGGCAACGAGATCGTGCATTTCCGCCCTTCGGGCAACGCGCCGGAGTTGCGCTGCTATGCTGAAGCCGTTACGCAGCAGCGAGCCGATGCGCTGGTGCATGCTTGCCTGCAGCGACTCAAGTCGGGGTTCGATATCTAGCCGGACACTCGAGGCCTGACGACCGCCCCTTCGCTACCCCACACGTTCTCCAGGAGATCGTTTCATGCAGATTCAACCCGTCGTTCTTTCCGGTGGCTCGGGCACCCGCCTGTGGCCGCTGTCGCGCGAAAAATACCCAAAGCAACTGCTGCCGTTGATCGGCGACGATTCGCTCCTGCAGGCGACGGTTCGCCGCGTCGAGGGAATCGCCGGACTCAAAATCGCCGAGCCGATGGTGGTGTGCAACGAGGAATACCGTTTCGTCATCGCCGAGCAGTTGCGCCTGATGGGCACGCCGGGGGCGATCGTCCTCGAACCGTTTGGCCGCAACACGGCGCCGGCGCTAACCTTGGCCGCGCTTGCGGCAATGCGTGACGGTGGCGATCCGGTGCTGCTCGTGATGCCATCCGATCACGTCATTCTCGACGTACCGGCTTTCCAGTCGGTGGTACGCGAAGGTGCTGAACTCGCCGAGCGCGGCGCCATCGTCACCTTCGGCATCACGCCCGACTCGCCGGAGACAGGCTACGGCTACATTCAAGGCGGTGACGAATTCGGCGACGGCGGCGCCAGGACGATTGCGCGCTTTGTCGAAAAGCCGGATCTGGCGACGGCGCAGGTTTATCTTGATGACGGTTCGTATTACTGGAACAGCGGCCTGTTCATGATGCGAGCCTCGGTGTGGCTGGCCGCCATCGAGATCTGCCGCGGCGATATTCTTGCAGCCTGCGTCGCAGCTTGGGAACAGGGTTCGGTCGACGGCGAATTCCTGCGCGTCGACAAGGACGCCTTTGCCCAGTGCCCGAAAGACTCGATCGACTACGCCGTCATGGAGCGTCTAGCCAGCAGCAAAGACACACTACCACCGGGCGTGGTGATTCCCCTCTCCGCGGGCTGGTCGGACGTCGGCGCCTGGGATGCGCTATGGGAAGTTCTGCCGAAGAACGAAGACGGAAATGTGATCCAAGGTGACGTGGTCATGGTCGGCAGCCACAACACGCTGGCGATATCCGAGGGGCGGCTGCTCGCCTGCCTCGGCGTCGACGACATGATCGTCGTGCAAACGCCGGACGCCGTGCTGGTCGCGCACAAGAGCAAGACCCAGGAGGTCAAGGAGATCGTCGACCACCTCAAGCGTGAAGGTCGCTCGGAAGGAATGTTGCACCGCAAGGTTTATCGACCATGGGGCTCGTACGACGGCGTCGATGTCGGCGAGCGTTTCCTGGTCAAGCGCATCGTCGTCAAGCCTGGTTCCTGCCTGTCGCTGCAGATGCACCACCACCGCGCCGAACACTGGATCGTCGTGCGCGGCACGGCGAAGGTCACGCGCGGCGACTCGACCTTCCTCGTCTCGGAAAACGAATCGACCTTCATTCCGCTGGGAACGCATCACCGCCTGGAGAATCCCGGTCGCATTCCGCTCGAGATGATCGAAGTGCAGTCGGGGTCGTACCTCGGCGAGGACGATATCGTGCGCTTTGAGGACGTCTACGGCCGCTGAGCGCAGGCAAGTTCGAGGACAGAAGCATCCGGCCACCATCCCGGCTTTGCACACATTCCCCTTTTTTCAGGAGCACACATGACCCTTCTCGTCACCGGCGGCGCCGGTTTCATCGGCAGCAACTTTGTCCTGGACTGGTTGGCCCAGTCCGACGAGCCCGTCATCAACCTCGACAAGCTCACCTACGCCGGCAACCGCGAGAACCTCGCCAGTCTGGACGGCGATGCGCGTCACACCTTCGTCCAAGGCGACATCGGCGACTACGACCTTGTCAGCCGCCTCTTGGCCGAACATCAACCGCGCGCCGTCATCAATTTCGCCGCCGAATCGCACGTCGACCGCTCGATCCACGGCCCCGGCGAATTCATCCAGACCAACATCGTCGGCACCTTCCAACTGCTCGAAGCTGTGCGTGCCTACTGGGGTGGTTTGCCGGAGGAGCGCAAGACCGCCTTCCGTCTCCTGCACGTCTCCACCGACGAAGTCTATGGCTCGCTCAGCAAGACCGACCCGGCCTTCACCGAAACGAACCGCTACGAACCCAACAGCCCGTACTCCGCTTCGAAAGCCGCCTCCGACCACCTCGTGCGCGCCTACCACCACACCTACGGCCTGCCGGTGCTTACCACTAACTGCTCGAACAACTACGGCCCCTACCACTTCCCGGAGAAGCTGATCCCGCTACTCATCGTGAATTCACTGGCTGGCAAGCCCCTGCCCGTCTACGGCGACGGCCAGCAGATCCGCGACTGGCTCTACGTCAAGGACCATTGCAGCGCCATCCGCTGTGTCCTCGCCCAGGGCAAAGTCGGCGAAACCTACAACGTCGGCGGCTGGAACGAGAAGCCCAACCTCGAAATCGTGCACACGGTTTGTGCACTCCTCGACGAACTGCGTCCGCGCCCCGACGGCCAACCGTACAAGGACCAGATCACCTACGTCACCGACCGCCCCGGCCACGACCGCCGCTACGCCATCGACGCCCGCAAGCTCGAACGCGAACTCGGCTGGAAACCGGCCGAAACCTTCGAGACCGGTATCCGCAAGACCGTGCAGTGGTATCTCGACAATCAACCCTGGGTCGAGAACGTGTTGAGCGGCAGCTACCGCGACTGGGTCGCCAAGCAGTACGGTGCCTGAACGGTCGAAGAAAAGGAAGAAACCCCGATGAAGATTCTCCTCCTAGGCAAAGGCGGCCAGGTCGGCTGGGAACTGCAACGCAGCCTCGCCCCGCTCGGCGAGCTTGTCGCTCTAGAATTCGACAGCACCGACTACTGCGGCGACTTCACCAACCTTGCCGGACTCGCCGAGACGGTCCGTAAGGTGAAGCCGGACGTGATCGTCAATGCCGCCGCCCACACCGCCGTCGACAAGGCCGAGTCCGAACCCGACCTCGTGCGCACCATCAACGCCCTGGCCCCCGGCATCCTCGCCGACGAAGCCGAAAAGCTCGGCGCCTGGCTCATCCACTACTCGACCGACTACGTCTTCGACGGCAGCGGTACGACGCCGTGGAAAGAGACCGACGCCACCGGCCCGCTCGGCGTCTATGGGCAGACCAAGCTCGAAGGCGAACAGGCCGTCGCCCGCTGCGCGCGCCACCTCATCTTCCGCACCAGCTGGGTCTACGCCGCTAAGGGCGCCAATTTCGCCAAGACCATGCTGCGTCTGGCGAAGGAACGCGACCAACTCAAGGTGATCGCCGACCAGATCGGCGCCCCGACGGGGGCCGAACTTCTGGCCGATGTCACCGCACACGCGATTCGCACCGTGCAGACGCGACCCGACGGTCAGATGCTCGCCGGCCTCTACCATCTGGCGGCAGCCGGCGAAACGAGCTGGCACGGCTACGCCCTGTTCGTCATCGAACGTGCGCAGGCCCTTGGCGAAACGCTCAAGGCCGGCCCGAACAACATCCTGCCGATCACCACCGCCGACTACCCGACCCCTGCCCAGCGCCCGGCGAACAGCCGGCTCGATACGACGAAGCTGCGAACGACCTTTGGCCTGCAACTGCCGGACTGGCGCATCGCCGTCGAACGCATGCTCATCGAAGTCTTGCAGAAATAGCAGAGAACCAAGGACGGAATCCTCATGACCCCACGCAAAGGCATCATCCTAGCCGGCGGCTCCGGCACCCGGCTCTACCCGGCGACGCAGGTCGTCTCCAAACAGCTCCTGCCGATCTTCGACAAGCCGATGATCTACTACCCGCTGAGCACCCTGCTGCTCGCCGGCATCCGCGACATCCTGATCATCTCGACGCCGCAGGACACGCCGCGTTTCGAGCAACTGCTCGGTGACGGCAGCCAGTGGGGGATCAACCTCACCTACGCCGTTCAGCCCTCACCGGACGGCCTGGCGCAGGCGTTTCTGATCGGCGAGCACTTCATCGGCAACAGCCCGTCGGCGCTGGTCCTTGGCGACAACATCTTCTACGGGCACGACTTCGCGGCGCTGGTCCAGGACGCTTCGGAAAAGACCGACGGTGCCACCGTCTTCGCCTATGCGGTGAATGACCCCGAGCGCTATGGCGTCGTCGAGTTCGACGATCGGTGGCGTGCAATCAGCCTGGAAGAGAAGCCGAAGGCGCCTAAATCCCGCTACGCCGTCACCGGCCTCTACTTCTACGATCAGCACGTTGTCGAATTGGCCAAGCAAGTCAAACCCTCGGCGCGTGGCGAACTGGAGATTACCGACCTCAATCGCCTCTACCTCGAACAAGGCAAGCTCAGCGTGAAGACGATGGGCCGCGGCTATGCCTGGCTCGACACCGGCACACACGAGTCGATGCTCGAAGCCAGCCAGTTCATCAGTACGATCGAGAGCCGGCAGGGATTGAAGGTCGCCTGTCCGGAAGAGATCAGCTGGCGCAATGGCTGGATTAACGATGCGCAACTGGAGAAGTGCGCGCAGCGACTGGGCAAGTCGGGTTACGGGCAATACCTCCTCGGTCTCCTGCGCGACAAGGTGTTCGCATGAAAGTGTCGCCACTCGCCATCGCCGACGTCCTGCTGATCGAGCCCAAGGTCTTCGGTGACGAACGCGGTTTCTTCTACGAGAGTTTCAACCAGCAGCGCTTCAACGAGGCGACCGGGTTGAACTACGACTTCGTGCAGGACAACCACTCCAAAAGCGCAAAAGGTGTGCTGCGTGGACTGCATTACCAACTGCCACCCAAGGCGCAAGGCAAGCTCGTACGCGTCGTCGCCGGTGAGGTCTTCGATGTCGCGGTCGATATCCGCAAGTATTCGCCGACGTTTGGCAAATGGGTCGGGGAGAAACTCTCGGCTGACAACAAGCGTCAGCTGTGGATTCCGCCCGGGCTGGCGCACGGGTTTCTCGTGCTCAGCGACTCGGCCGAGTTCCTCTACAAGACGACGGACTACTACGCGCCGGAACAGGAGCGCTGTATCCGCTGGGATGATCCCGACTTGGCCATCGAATGGCCGATCGAAGGCGAACCCGTACTGTCGGCAAAGGATGCGCTAGGCAAGCGGTTAAGCGAGATTTGAAACAAAAGCGTTACGACAAGGCCCCTCCACGCTGACCACCGCTGACGGGCACACGCGACATCCACTTACCGACGACGAGTAATGGAAAAAACAGAGCCAGTAGGGAAAGGGGATCGCATCGAGACGGGCAAGGCGCGATCGTCGATTCTCTGGGGAATCGTCGGCGCAGGTCATATCGCGCACCGGTTCGCCCAGGGATTGGGCTTTGTCCCTGACACCGAACTCGCCGGCGTCTGGTCAAGAAATGACGTCAAGACGCACGAGTTCGCGCAAGGACATGCGACACACGCCTATCCGAGCTTTGAGTCCTTGCTGGACGACATTGACGCGCTCTACATCGCCACGCTCCCCGACAGCCATGCGCACTACGCACGGCAAGCGCTTGCAGCACGCTGCGCCGTTTTGTGCGAGAAACCCGCAGCAATCAGCGCGCCCGAACTCAACGACCTGCTGGACGCGGCAAAGGCGTCAAACGTCCTCTTCATGGAGGCAATGAAACCGCCGTTCTACCCGCTCTTCCGACGCCTCGCGGCACACCTCGCAAGCGACCCGATTGGCGACATCGGATACGTACGCGCCGGCAGTTCCTTGGCCGACGTACCGCCCGACCACCCGTCCTTCTCGCTCGAACATTGCGGAGGTGCCTTGCTCGGCATTGGCATCTATGAAGCCTTTCTGGCCACCTATTTTCTCGGCGCCGCGATCAACGTGCAAACAATCGGCAAAATCGGGGCGACCGGCGTCGACACCTTCGCCAGCCTGAACGTGCGTCACGAGAAGGGCATCTCGCAGCTATTCTGCGGGCTGGAACTCGACGGAAAAGGCGACGCGTTTCTTGCCGGCACGAACGGTAGTGTCACCATTCACGAAAACTGGTGGAACCCGTCACGCGCGACGGTGCGGTACGTCGGCGGACGGACGGTCGAGCTGTACGAGCCCTTTGTCGGCGGAGGACTCAATTATGAGACCGCCCACTTCTGTGAACTCCTGCGCGCGGGTGAGGTGGAAAGCCCCGTCATGAGTCACGACATCTCGGCCAAGATGATCGCGATCATTGATGCCGCGCGAGTGGAGTTAGGCCTTGGTCTCGCTTGCGAAACAAAGACGGATTCGATCAGGGCATCAAAGTGACACCAGAACCGGCACGGGTCATCCGCAAGGGCTGCTAAGCGCAGCGGCGCTGACTCGATAGACCAGCACACTTTCGGCGCCGACACGCGGCAAGGGCAAGCCGACCTCAGTCAACCAGGCGCCGTGCGCTTGAATGCCGGTCGACTCGTCGTCGGCGCCCTTGAGCAAGGCGATGCCCAAGGGCGCGTCATTTGCCACCGGCTGGGCCGGGTCGATCCGCTGGATCCGGTAGCCACGCTCGCGGTCGAGCATCGGCAGGCGGAGGGCCGGTGCATAACGATATGTCGTTGGCTTCATGCGATAGACGAACACGACGAGATCCGTCGCAGCCTCATCCCCGTCATCCCCGTGCGCCTGCCAGATGAGTTCGTCACCGAGCTCGCCGCACCAGACGCGCCCTTGGTGCAAGTGGCCGCGCAGCTGCTTGTAGAGGGTGATCCATCGTTTCAACGTTTCGCGTTCCGCCGCTTCGAGATGGCGCACATCGGCCTCGACGCCGAGATGGAACGGCAACGCGACGCTCGCGCGGAAGCTCAGCGCCTGACTCCGTCCCGTCGTATGCGCCGGGGCCGGTCCGACGTGCGCACCGAGGACTTCAGGTGGGAAGAACTGCAATGCGCCGCGCTGGATCGATACGCGCGACAGCGCATCGTTGCAGTCGCTCGTCCAGAAACGCTGCGTGTAGGCGAGGATGCCATAGTCCATGCGGGCGCCACCCGACGCGCAGCTTTCGATCTCGACGGCTGGATGCGTCTTCCGCACGCGCGCGAGCAAGGCATACAGCGCCAGAACGTACGCCCGATAGGCGGCGCGCCCTGATCCATTGCCGGCGGTCGTCAGGTCGCGGTTCATGTCCCACTTCAGGTAACTCACCGGCGCCGTTCGTAACAATTGGTCGAGCCGCGCGAAGAGGTAGTTGCTCACTTCCGGTCGCGCGATGTCGAGCACCAGCTGGTTGCGCATCGTCAGCAGCGGCCTGCCGTCGAGTTGCAACGCCCAATCGGGATGCGCGCGAAACAGCTCGCTGTCCGGATTGACCATCTCTGGCTCGACCCACAAACCAAACTCCATGCCGCGCTCGATGACGTGTTGTGCCAGCGGCCTCAGACCATCCGGGTACTTCCCCTCATCCGGCCACCAGTCACCAAGCGCCGCGCGATCGTGGTGGCGTCCGTGAAACCAGCCATCGTCGAGCACGAAGCGCTCGACGCCGACGGCCGCCGCCGCGTCGGCGAGCGCCTTGAGCTCGTCGATCCGGTGATCGAAATACATCGCTTCCCAAGTATTCAGGTGGATTGGACGCGGCCGCATCGCGCCACCCGACCAGGTAATCCGCCTTCTCGCCGCCGCGTGGAAGTTGTGCATCAGTCCGTTGAAACCGGCGCGAGAATACGAAACAAACATCTCCGGCGTGACTAGCTCCGCGCCGGGCGCCAGCGAGATTTCGCCGGGCGCCAGCCACTCGCCCATCTGCCACTGAAACTGGCCATCGTGCAGCCACTCGATCGTCTGCCGATGGTTGCCCGACCATCCGAGATGCGCGCCGAAGACGACACCCGTGTGCTCGGTCGCGCCCGGGAGGGCGACCACCGCACCGGGGAACGTGTCGTGCGACGTCCGGCCGCGCCGGTTCTCGCGTTGCCACAGGCTGCGCGACAGGCGGTCGACCTGCAGCTGGAACTCGTTGGCCCACTGCCCGACGTACGAGCGCACCTCGGCCGCCTCGCCCGGCAACGGCACCGTCCCGGCCGCAAGCCACTGGACTTCGAGCGCATCGGCGCCGGTATTGACGAGACGGCTACGCAGAAGGAGGACGTCGTCCTCATCGAGTTCAAGGTGCATCGAAAGACGGATCTGCGCGACCGGGTCGTCGAGGTGCAGAACCAGTGCGTTCCCCGGCCGCACCCACTCGACGGCGCTGGCGGAGAATCGCTGCGCGAACTGGCTGCCCGCCCGGTGCGCGAGCAGCGCCGTCTGTCCGAACCAGCCGACGCCGAAACTCGGCGCGATGGTGAACGGCTGGTCGAACTCCAACGAGGACGGCGGAACCGGGCGACCGTCGCGCAGCGGAGCCAGAGGCAGACACCCGTCGGGCAAACGCGGTCCCCAATAGCGCCAGAGCGGCGCCTCGTCAGCCCGATGCTCGAGTACCACGCTAGTCGAGCGGCCATGCAGGACGAGGTATTCGGCGGCGATTTCAGGGGCGTGTGTTGTCATTTGGGTTACCGGTGGGTCAATCGGAAGCCGATGAATCGCAGCTCAGTAGATGCGTTGCCCCGCCTTGTCGAAGAGCAACGCCGAGGCGGTGTGGAAACGCGCATCATAGTTCTGCCCGGATTGCAGCGCCCGCCCGTGTTTGGTTTCGATCACGACCATGGCCCCCGCCGCGGAGCGCGCGTAGGCAAAGGTCTCGCCGCCGAGATGTTCAAGCATGTCGATCGTCAGGCGCAAGTGGCCGTCGCCTTCGTCGTGGAAGTGCTCCGGACGCACGCCGAGCGAGACCTGCGCGCCAACCGCCGGCAACGCGCCCTTGAGCGGGATGGCAACGACGGCGCCGTCGAACGCCTGCAACTCGACGAGGCAACGCGCCCGGTCGGCGCCGCGCACCGTCCCCTCGAAGAAGTTCATGCGCGGCGAGCCGATGAAGCCGGCGACGAAGGTGTTTGCCGGATTGTCGTACAGATCGAGCGGTGCGCCGACCTGCTCGATGACGCCGGCGCGCAGCACGACAATCTTGTCGGCCAGCGTCATGGCTTCGACCTGGTCGTGCGTCACATAGACAATCGTCGTCCCGAGCTCGCGGTGCAGCCGCGCGATCTCGATGCGCATATGCACGCGCAACTCGGCGTCGAGGTTGGAGAGCGGCTCGTCGAACAGGAAGACCTTGGGCTGGCGCACGATCGAGCGGCCGATGGCGACGCGCTGGCGCTGCCCGCCCGACAGGGCTTTCGGCTTGCGTTCCATGAGGTTTTCGAGGCCGAGGATGGCGGCCGCCTCGTTCACCAACCGATCGATCTCGTCCTTGGGCACCTTCGCATACTTGAGCGCGAAGCTCATGTTCTCACGCACGGTCATGTGCGGATAAAGCGCGTAGGACTGGAAGACCATGGCGATCCCGCGCTTGGACGGGTCGATGTCGTTCATCACCTCGCCGCCAATGCGCAGCTCGCCCGAAGTGATGTCCTCAAGCCCCGAGATCATCCGCAGCAAGGTGGATTTGCCGCAGCCGGACGGGCCGACGAAAACGACGAACTCGCCGGCATTGATCTCGAGATCGACGCCCTTGATCACGTCGACCGCGCCAAAGGACTTGCGGATATTGGTCAGTGTTACATCAGCCATTTTTCTTTTCTCCGAAGGCGTGCCGCCTCATTTTTTTCTTCCGAACGTCCGATCCGGCCTAGCGGACCTGTACTGTCAGACACCGGCTCCCGAGCCGCCGGCTGGACACTTCGATGCCAATTTCGCCCGTGCCGCCGGCCGTCTCGACCCAGAAGCCGGCGATCCCGGCCTTGAATGCGATCAGATCCGGGCCGAGCAGCCGGGCTGGGCCAGTGACGCAGATCTGCAGCGGATCGTCGAAGACCGGCAGGACGTTACCGAGCTGGTCGAGCGCGCGAACGATGAGGCGCGTCGCGTCTTTCTCGCCGGCCCGCAACTCCGCGTCGTCAGCGACGAGTTCAAGCGCCGTAGCGACGGCCTTGCCCGAGAGGCGGACTTCGGCGACCGGCTCGCCGTCGACGAACCCGGTGAAGCGGCCGTCCTGCCAGCGCATCCCCCAGGCGCCGATTTCGGCGAAGTCGACGTGACGGTGATCGATGACGACCGGTGCGTGCGGCAAGTGCGGGTAGTTTTCGCGATCCGGATAAACGCGCTTGGGCGGAAAGGCGCCGAACTGGAATTCGACGTAGTCGCAGTTGGTCAGCACGATCAGCGGGAGGACGTCGCAGCGATCCTTCTCACCGCGCGCCCAGAACGTCACCGGCTTCAGCACGACGCCCTCCGCCGGTTCGCACTGGCTGGCGTAGGCGTAGGCGGCAAACTTCGGTTCGCGGAAGATGTCGAGCACCCCGTGGTGGCAGATGCGATCGCCGGCGCCGAAGTCCATATGCGTGTTGTAGTCGGCCATGCACCAGCCGATGCAACCGGCGATGCCGGCGTCGGCGTAGCACCGGTCGAGCACCTGCAGGTGACGCGTGACGTGCTCGGCCTGGCGCACCTCGGGATCGGTGCGCTTGGTTGGGAACATGTGCCCGTTGTACTCGGTGACCATGTAGGGAACCGTATCGCCAAGGCCCGTCACCGTCTGCTGCTCGCGCAGCACCGCCGGCGCGCGGCCGCCGAGGAACTCCGGGCTCGCCGCGTGGTTGAAATCGTTCATCGTATAGACGTCTTCGAGGAACTCGCTCTTCTCGTGGCAGCGCACGCCGCCGGTCTGCCGCGTGGCATCGAGCTCGCGCGCGACACGGTTGGTCTCGGCGTAGAAGTCATGGTCGTCGGGCGACTCGTTGATGCGCACGCCCCAGAGGATGATCGACGGATGGTTCCAGTCGCGCTCGATCATGCGGCGCACGTTGCTGATCGACTCCTGCTTCCAGCGCTCGCCGCCGATGTGCTGCCAGCCTGGGATCTCCTCGAAGACGAGGAGTCCCAACTCGTCGCAGCGATCGAGGAAATAGGTCGATTGCGGGTAGTGCGACGTGCGCACCAGATTGCACTTGAGGACGTTCTTGACGATCTCGGCGTCCTTCTCTTGCGCCCGGCGGCCCATCGCGTAACCGACATAGGGATACGATTGATGCCGGTTGAGGCCGCGAATCTTGAGCGGCCGACCGTTGAACACGAAGCCTTCCGGCGTAAAGCGAGCGGTGCGGAAACCGAAACGCGTCGTCAGCTCGTCCCGGCCGTTGCCGGTCTCGAGCGTCAGTCGGACGCGGTACAGGCGCGGCGCGTCGAGCTCCCAGAGCCCCAGGCCTGGCAGGTCTTCGAATGACAAACTCACACGCTCGCCGGAAACCTCGGCACTCGTCGTGGCGAGCACACGGCCGGCCTCGTCAAGCAATTCCACACGCAGCGTCCCGGCCACGGGATGACCGCACGGATTGGCCAGAGTGCAGACGACATAAACGCTCTTCTCGGCAGCCAGTTCGTTGGCCGTCTCGATCTTGACGTTACCAATCGCCACCGGGTCGGTGACCTTGAGCCAGACGTCGCGGTAGAGGCCAGCGTAGGTCAGGTAGTCGATCTGGCCGCCGAACGGCGGAATCTCGGGGTTCTCGCTCCCGTCGATGCGCACCGTGATGAGATTGTCGCCTGGCAGCAGCAGGTCGGTGAGACGAATCTCGAACGGCGTGTAGCCATCCTTGTGCGCGCCGGCCTCGCGGCCATTCACCCAGACGACCGAATCGGCCATCGCGGCGTCGAACACGAGGGACACTTCCTTATCCGCGAACTCGGGTTGCCAGACGAGGTTCGCCTGGTACGCGAACATCTTCTGGAACGCCGCTTCGTCGAAGTAGTTGAGGTCGAGATCGACCGCGTTGTGCGGCAGGGTGACCGGTGCGCCGGCCCTCCGGTTCGTGATCAGCTCGTTTGAGAACGCCTCGTGGAAAGTCCAGCCGGCGTTGAATGGGGTGACGGTGCGCATGATGACCTTATTTGACAGAACCGAGCATGCCTTGAACGAACTGGCGCTGCATGGCGAAGAAGACAAACAGCGTCGGCAGGGTCGCCAGAACCGTGGCCACCATGATGACGCCGAAATCAGGGGAATAGGACGAGCCCAGCGACGAGATGACGAGCGTGATCGTCTTGAGCTCGTTGGACTGGAGCACGATCAGCGGCCACAGGAAGTTGTTCCAGGCGGTCATGAAAACGATGATGAACGCCGCCGCATAGGTCGACCGCATCACCGGCACGTAGACGAAGAGGAATATCTGCCATTCCTTGAGCCCATCCACGCGCGCCGCATCGCGCAACTCGGAGGGGAACGCTTTGGTGCTCTGCCGGAAGTAGAAAATGATGTACGCGGACGCGACAGCCGGCAGGATGACGGCCATGTGCGTATCCAGAATGTCGGCCGACGAAACCAGGGTGAACAGCGGGATCATCAGCGCCGCGAACGGCACCATCATCGAGAGGAGCAGGCCCTGATAGACACGCTCGCGGCGGGCCGAGCGGAAGATCTCGAAGCCGTAACCGGCCATCGACGAGACGAGCAGCGTGAAGAACGATCCAACTAGGGCGATCTTGGCCGAGTTGAAGAAGATCTGGCCAACGTCGACCAACTCGGCGAGCTTCGCGTAGTTGTCGAGGAACGCAGAACCGAAGCTGAGCTTGCCCTTCACGATATCCGTATTCTCATTCGTCGCGCCGATCATCATCCAGACGAAGGGGAACAGCGAGAGGAAGGCCATCATCGACAGGAAGGCGTACGTGCAAACCATGCGGAAGGTTTCGGGAAGGTTTTTCATCAGTCGCGCTCCCGGGCAAGGTAGAACTGGATGAAGGCGAGGATGGCGACCAGCACGACGATGACGTAGGACACCGTCGCCGCGTAGCCGAAGTTCGGCACATAGCGGAACGACAGCTTGAAGATGTACAGCGAGAGCGTGAGCGTCACGTCCGAGATCAGCCCTTGCGTGATGTTCATCGGCTCGTCGAACAGCTGCAGGGTGCCGATGGTCGAGGTCACCGTCGTGAACAGGATGACCGGCTTGAGCATCGGCACCGTGATCGAGAGGAAGCGCCGCGTGGCCGAGATGCCGTCGATGCGGGCAGCCTCATAGATCGACTTGTCGATGTTCTGCATCGCCGCGAGGTAGAAGATCATGTTGTAGCCGGTCCAGCGCCAGGTGATGGCGGCAATGACGACGACCTTTGCCCAGAACGGATCACTGAGCCAGGGGACCGACTCCGACACCAGCCCGGTCTTGAGCAGGATCGAGTTGATGAGCCCGTCATACGAGAACATGCTCTTGAAGAGCACCGAATACGCGACCAGCGAGGTCACGCAGGGAAGAAACACGGCGGTGCGCAGGAATCCGCGGAACTTCAGGTTCGGCATGTTCAGGCAGGACGCCATGATCAGCGCCAGCACGATCATGATCGGCACCTGCACGAAGAGGAAGATGAAGGTGTTCGTCAGCGCAGTAAAGAAGATCGGATCGTTCAGCAAGCGGTCGATATTGCCGAGACCGGCGAACTTCATGACCGCGCCCTGTCCCGAATGGAACGAAAGCCAGAGCGACTTAGCGATCGGATAAGCCATGAAGACGCCGATCAGCGCGACCGCCGGGCCAACGAACAACCAGCCGTTTACATCGAAGTACCGGCGATAACCGGGTCTGGCCGCAATTGCCATGACAAACCTCCGGGCGAGTCACCGGAGCGGCGCCACACGCCGCCCCGGCACAAAAAGTACTACACGATGGATCGGGATCGGTCGCTTACTTGACCTGCGCCGCCAGCTGGTTGTGGATGTTCTCGAGGATCTTGTCCGTCGGCGTGCCCTGCATCAGCGCCGGAAGCTGCGAGGCCATCGCCGCTTCGCCCTCGTAGGTGAACATGCCGTAGCTCACGCTCGGCACCTTGCCCATCCACTCGCTGAATTTCTGCCAGACGGTGTCGCCACCGAAGAAGGCGTCAGGTGCCGAATAGGCCGCGCCGCCGCTGGAGGCCTTCAGCGTGCCGACCGCACCGCGGCTCTCGAGGATGGCCTGGTAGAAATCGACATCCTTCGCCCAGACTTCATTCAGGAAGTCGATCGCCGCCGCCTTCTCCTTGCCGTTCGCCAGCACATACCAGCTGGAACCGCCTAGATTCGACGCGTTGCCCGAACCGGGAACGCCGAGCGACGGCGTCGGCGCGACGCGCCACTGACCCGCCTGGCTCTTCTCGGCTTTGACCGAACCTGTGATCCAGACACCCGACGTGATCGAGGCAACGTCGCCCTTGTTCAAGGCCGCGACCCATTCGACCCAGCCTGCCGTCTGCTTGACGATCCCCGCCTTGAACAGCTTGGCCTGCGTTTCCAGGGCTGCCTTCAGCGCCGGATTGTTCTTGATGTCGAGGTTGCCGTCCTTGTCGAAGAACCAGCGGCCGGCCGATTGCGTCATCATGCGCACCATCCCGCCATCGCTCGGATCGAGCGCCAGCATCTTCTTGCCGGTTGCCGCCACGACCTTCTTGCCGATCTCGATATAGCGGTCCCAGGTGATGTTCTGCATGTCCTGCTCGGTGAAACCGGCCTTCTCGATCAGATCCTTGCGGTAGAACATGCCGGTCACGCCCGAATCAAACGGCAGGCCGTAGACCTTGCCATCGACCGTCATCAGGTCAACCTTGTACTGCGCAAAGCCCGAGTGGTCGACCTTCCCCGACAAGGGCTCGAAGGCACCGGGGAACGACCGCAGGTATTTCGGCGCGTTGTAGTCCTCGACCAGCACGATATCGGGCAACGACTTGGTCGAACCGGACGCGAGCTGCGTCTGCAGCTTCTGCTCGAGGTCGGCCTTGGCCATGTCGACGATCTTGAAGGTCACGTCCGGGTGCTTGGCCGTATAGCGCGCGCCAGCTTCCTTCATGATCGCAATGTTGAAGTTCGGATCCCACGCCCAGACGGTCACCTCCTTGGCTGAAACCGCAGCCGCGGAGAACAAGCCGGTCGAAGCAAGAAGAAGCCCGCCGATCACGGACAACGTGGTTCGTTTCATAGTGTTCACACCAACCCTTTCAATGTTTGAAAATTGATCCCGGGCTTACGTTGAGCCGGATTCTTGTTCTGCTTTTTTGAAGCAACCAACACCAACCACTTCCACACGCTAAGGCTTTCGAAACAACAAACCGCCCCGCGTACGCCAAACCTGCTGCGGCCAAGGCCTCCAAGCGCGATTCGACGAGAACCGTGATCGTCTGACAGGTCGAAAAACCTCAGCCCGCACCAGAATTTAACCGCTTAAATTACGCCATCAAAATTATGGCCACATGCCAGACTCGCAGTGACCACAACATCTATTTAAGCGCTTTAATTTTCGTTTTTTGCACTATACTTCCGTGAAATCGGCGATGCAAGAGGGCAAAGCGTTTTTCTGCAGCTATTTTTTCGCCGTGATCGCAGCCGCTCCAATCATGGCCCAACCCGAACAAATCCCGACCTAGCCCCGAACAATGCCAACCCTCAGTGAAGTCGCCCGGATCGCTGGCGTCACGACCGCGACCGTTTCGAATGTCCTGCGCAACCCAGGCAAGGTCAAGGATTCAACTGTCAAACGCGTCAAGGAAGCGATTGCACAGACCGGCTATCGCCCGAATCTGATGGCGCGAGCGCTCGCCGGAGGCAAGTCCTCGATGCTCGGCATGGTGCTACCGAACATCAACAACCCCTTTTATCCCGAGTTCATCCGTACGGCCGAACGCGTCGCCCGGCAGCGGAAGTACTTCCTGATGGTCTGCAATACCGACGAACAGCCCGAGATCGGCTTGGCTTACCTCCGTCAGATATCGGGGACGCTGGCCGATGGCGTTCTCGTTCTGCACACCGGGATCGGCGCCAAAGAGATTCTTGAACACAGCGGCCGGCGCGCGCCGGTCGTTCTTGCCTCCGAGGAAACGGTCGATTACTCGGACACGATCTCGCATGTCGCCGTCGATTTTCGCCTTGCCGGACAGATTGCCGGGCAGCACCTGATCGGACTGGGGCACCGGCGCATCGGCGTAATTGTCGGCGGCGGACTCGACGGCTGCCAGATGTTGCGGCTGGAGGGATTCAAGGACGCACTTGCGCAATCCGGCCTAACCTTCGACGAAAATAGTGTCACCTTTGTCCCCGACTCCATCGAGGACGGATACCAGGCAGCCGCGACGCTGCTCGAAAAGACCCCGGAACTCACCGCCATATTCGCCAGCAACGACCTCTTGGCATTTGGCGCCTCACAACAGCTCACCGACCGCGGCATCCAGATTCCCAAGGATGTCTCGATCATCGGCATCACTGACATCCAGCTCGCCAAGCAGATCCGCCCCGCGCTCACGACGGTCTCGCTCGGCATCGAAGCGATCGCAACGATCTCGGTCAACCTGCTCCTGGATCTGATCGAGAACCCGGACGCAAAACCCACCTTGGTGCAAGCCCCCAAACCGACGCTTGTCGTCCGTTCCTCCACCGCCCGCCCGCCGAGCCAAAACCCCGCGCGTGCGGGGTCCTAGAAATCGCTGATCGGTCACACCAGAGTCACGATTACAAACCGGCACACGAAACTCCTCCCGTTTTTAGCAGTCTCATATCGAGAGTGCTAAAATTTGTTTGCTCAAGTTACATTGGCTAAGGAGGTTGAAATCCACATGACGCAAGCTCTGGCTTTTCCGATGATCTCTGCTGTAGGCAATATCGACGCCTACATCCAGGCAGCGAAACAATTCCCGATCCTTACCGAGGAGGAAGAGTTCCGGCTGGCGACGCGGTTTCGCGAAGAAGAGGATGTCGAGGCGGCGCGTCAACTGGTTCTCTCACACCTGCGCCTGGTCATCTCGATCGCCCGCGGGTACCTCGGCTACGGTTTGCCGCACGCCGATCTGATCCAGGAAGGCAACATCGGCCTGATGAAGGCGGTCAAGCGCTTCGACCCGTCGCATGGCGTTCGTCTTGTCTCGTTCGCAATCCACTGGATCAAGGCCGAGATTCACGAGTACGTGCTGAAGAACTGGCGCATGGTCAAGGTGGCAACGACGAAGGCGCAACGCAAGCTGTTCTTCAACCTGCGCAGCCTGAAGCCGGGTAGCGAGGCGCTGACTTCCAGCCAGGTCGCCGATGTCGCGCATCAGTTGAGCGTCAAACCGGAAGAAGTGATCGAGATGGAAACGCGCCTCTCGGGGCACGATCTGGCGCTCGAAGGCAGCAACGACGACGAGGACGCTTTCGCGCCGATCGCCTACCTCGAGGACAGCCGCAGCGAGCCGACGCGCGTACTCGAATCGCGCGCGCGCGACCATCTGCAAAGCGAAGGTCTGCAAACCGCGCTGGGCAACCTCGATGAGCGGAGCCGCCGCATTGTCGAGGCCCGCTGGCTGAGCGAAGAACCGGCGACGCTGCACGATCTGGCTGCGGAATTCGGCGTTTCGGCCGAGCGTATCCGCCAGATTGAAAGCAAGGCGATGCAGAAAATGCGCACCAACCTGCTGCCGCTGGTGGCCTGAGAGACTAGTCAGCGCGACTCCGTGCTGCGCCAACGAAGAGAAGCCGTTCAGTGACAAGCTGAACGGCTTTTTGTTTGCGCCGACGAGGCAGTGGCAAACTCAGGTGACCTCGAACAGGTAGTTGTCGGCCGCTAGCGCGTCGCCGATCCAGCCGCCGCCCAGCCACTCGGTGCGCCGACGCTCACCGGCGGCGCCGAGCGCAACGAACAGCGGCAAAAAGCGCTCGGGCGACGGATGCGCGGCTTTCGCGCCCGGTGAAGCATGCTCCCAGTCGAACAGTGCGGAATCATCACCACTCATCAAATGGGCGTGAGCCCACTCGCGAAAGTCGCGCGACGCCGCCGTCGGGCGCACGCCGCCAGGTCGCAGGTAGTCCATCAGGTTATGTGTCATGTGACCCGAGGCGATGATGAGCACGTTCTCCTGCGCGAGCGAAGCAATCGCTGCACCAAGGGCGTAGTGGTGGCGAGCGCAGCGTTCTGGTTGCACGGAAAGCTGTACCACCGGGATGTCGGCATCCGGAAACAGTGTCAATAGCGGCACCCAGGCACCGTGATCCAGCCCGCGACCGGCATCGATACCCGTTGCAATGCCTGCCTGCGTCACCTGTTCCTTGATGCGGTGCGCCAGTTCGGGCGCGCCCGGCGCCGGGTAGCGCAGGCGATAGAGTTCCTCGGGGAATCCGCCAAAGTCGTGAATCGTCTCCGGTTGTGCGCTGCCGCTGACGATCGGCAGGCGCGTGTTCCAGTGCGCCGAGACGGAGACGATCGCCGCCGGTGGCACCAGGCGCGGTGCGAGTTTCGCCCAGACCGAGTTAAGCTCATCGCCACCGAGCGCCGTCATCGGCGAGCCGTGCGAGAGGAAGAGAACAGGTTGTTTTGCTTTCATGATTTTCGTTTCATCAATGTCCGATCGGGCCGCGGGCACCCGGCACAATCCTTCCAGGCACCCGTGACCAAGCGCGTCAGCCCTTGCCCGCTTCCGCCGCGCGGGCGGCGCTCACGCTCGGCCGGCTGGCGACGCGTTCGACAAAAGCCGCGAGCGAAGGCCATTGGCTGATGTCGACGCCAACCCACTGGCCCCAGTTGAGAACGGTGTAGAGATACCCGTCCGCCACCGTGAATTGCGTGCCCAGGAGATACTCGTTGCGATCAAGGTGGCCGGCGAGATAGGCGAGGCGGCCGGCCAGCGCGGCACGCGTAGCGGCCTTCGTTTCCTCGGGCGTTGTCGGGTTGAACAGCGGGCTGAAGCCCTTGTGCACTTCGGAGTTGATGAACGCAAGCCATTCCTGCAGGCGATAGCGCTCGAACGATCCGGCTGCAGGTGCAAGACCGAGTTCGGGCTTGAGATCGGCGATGTACTGGACGATCGCTGGCCCTTCGCTCAAGCGTTCGCCGTTGTCGAGTTCGAGCACCGGGACGTAGCCTTTGGGATTGATGGCAAGATAGTCGCCGCCATTCGCCGCGAGTTTGTGGTTCTTCAGGTCAACCTTGACCAGCTCGAAATCTACGCCGGCCTCGCGCAAGGCGATATGCGGTGAAAACGAACAGGCACCGGGTGAAAAGTACAGTTTCATTGCGCAACTCCTTGGGAAGAAAACCGGGGCAAACGCCCCATGGATGGATTAGCGGGATTCAGGCCGAACGGGCACGCAGATTGTCGAAGGCGAAGGCGCCGTCACCGATCAGGCTTTGCGCCAGCGCGGCGACGATGAGATAGACCGGGTATTCCCAGCCGCCGTTCGCCGAGCTGAACAACCAACCGTTGCCAAGATGCACCGACGCGGCGCCAATCAGGACCGGGATCGTCGCGGCAGCGACGAGGCGTGTGCGGAAGCCAGCGAGCAGGGCGACACCGGCGAGAACCTCGGCCGGGACGACGACATAGGCGAGAAAGCCCGGGAAGCCCACCGATTCGAAGAACCCAGCCGTTCCCGGCAGGGTGAAGACGAGTACCTTGAGCAGCCCGTGCGCCAGGAACATCGCCCCCAGGGCGATGCGCAACACGGCAATACCGAATTGTGTCGCGGATGTGCTCGCCTCCGCGGAAGCATCGGCGCTGAAGTTGATCGAGGTACGGGTTGCGGCAGCTGTGTTCATGTGGGTCTCCTTGGTTTCCGTTGGAATGTCGAAAGGGTTTCGACGACGGAACGAACTATAAAAGACACACATTCAGGGATAAACTTGGCTCAGTTTAAATATCTATTGCACTTTTCGGGATAATCATATGGACAAGTTCGAAGCGATGCGCGTTTTCTGCTCGGTGATCGAAGCTGGCGGTTTCGCGCCCGCGGCGGAGCGAATGGGACTGTCGACCTCTGCAGTTTCGCGCCACGTCGCGCAACTCGAAGCGCATCTCAACGTGCGTCTACTCAACCGCACCACGCGGCGCATGAGTCCGACCGATGAGGGGTTCGCCTACTTCGAACGCTGCACGCAATTGCTCGCCGATCTCGAGGAAACCGAGGCCAGCGTCGCGGGCGAGGCGCTTCACCCGCGCGGCCGCCTGCGCCTGACGGCGCCGATCGCCCTCGCCACCTTGCGCCTGGCGCCGGCATTTGCCGCCTTCTCGCATCAGTACCCGGACATCACGCTCGACATCCAGCTTTCGGACAACGTCGCCGACTTCGCCGAGGAAGGACTCGACCTGGCGATCCGTGTCGGTCGCGTGGGGAGCGAAAACCTGGTCGCGCGGCATATCGGCGAAACCGAGTTGCTCGTCGCCGCCGCTCCCGAGTACCTTGAGCGCGCCGGTTCGCCGGCGAATCCCGAGGAACTCGTGCGGCACGACTGCCTGACCTACACCTACGCCTCAATCGGCAACCAGTGGTCGTTCGAGGATAAAACGGGAAAGCCGATCAACGTGCGCATCGGCGGACCGATCCATGCCAACAACGGCATGCTGCTCGCCGAAATCGCCGCGGCCGGCGGCGGCATCGCGCTGGCGCCCTGTTTCATCCTGCAACCGCTGATCGACTCCGGCCGCCTGCGACGCGTCCTGCCGGACTGGAATACTCCACACCTGCCGATCCACGCCGTCTATCCGACGCGCCGCCACCTCTCGGCCAAGGTACAGGCGATGGCCAGCTTCCTCAAGGACTGGTTTGCTGCGCAGTAATGCGGAGAGGCTTTACTCGACGATAGCCAACGCGTCGAGCAACTTGCCGTGAATGCCGCCAAAGCTTCCGTTGCTCATCACCAGAATGTGATCGCCCGGCCGCGCCTCGGCGACGATCGCCTTGACCAGCGCGCCAAGGTCATCGGCGACCAGCGCCCGTTCGCCCATCGGCGCCAGCGCTTCCGCCGCGTCCCAGCCGAGATTGGCGGCATGGCAAAACGCCAGATCTACCTCTGCCAGGCTCGCCGGCAACTGCGCCTTCATCACGCCGAGCTTCATGGTGTTGGAGCGCGGTTCGAGCACGGCAAGTATCCTTGACGCCGCGCCGGAGCCGATCTTGCGCCGCAAGCCCGCGACCGTCGTCGCGATCGCCGTTGGATGATGCGCGAAGTCGTCGTAGACCGAGACTTCGTTGACCACTCCGCGCAGTTCGAGCCGCCGCTTGACGTTCTCGAAGCGCGAAAGCGCGTCGAGTCCCTTGTCGAACGGTACGCCGACATGCCGTGCGGCGAGCAACGCGGCCGCCGCGTTAGCGCGGTTGTGCTCGCCGCTCAACGACCAGACCGTCTCGCCAATGACTTCGTCGCCTCGCAGCAGGCGCAACGAGCCGTCCGCGTCGTCTCCTTCGACGCGCCAGTCATCCGCCCCGTTGAATCGCTCGACCGGCGTCCAGCAGCCGCGCGCCAGCACGCGCTCCAGGCTCGCCTCGCGCGCGTTGCTGACCACCAGCCCGTTACGCGGCAACGTACGCACAAGATGGTGAAATTGCGTCTCGATAGCCGCCAAATCAGCGAAGATATCCGCATGATCGAACTCGAGATTGTTCAGCACCGCGGTCCGCGGCCGGTAGTGAACGAATTTCGAGCGCTTGTCGCAAAACGCCGTGTCGTATTCGTCGGCTTCGATCACGAAGAACGGCGAATCGCTGATTTTCCCGGCCAAACGCGCCGAAACACCGAAGTTCATCGGCACGCCGCCGATCAGGAAGCCGGGGCTCAAACCGGCATCCTCCAGAATCCACGCCAACATTGAAGACGTCGTCGTCTTGCCGTGCGTTCCAGCAACAGCCAGTACCCAGCGCCCGTTCAGCACGTTGTCGGCGAGCCACTGCGGACCGGAGACGTAGGGCAGCCCGCGATCGAGAATCTCCTCGAGCAGCGGGTTGCCGCGCGAGATGGCGTTGCCGATCACGTAGCAGTCGGGGTTGAGCCCAACCTGCTCGGCACCGTAGCCTTCGACCAGTTCGATCCCGGCCGCTTCGAGCTGCGTACTCATCGGCGGATAGACGCCGGCGTCGCAGCCGGTGACACGATGTCCGGCAGCCCGCGCGAGCTGGGCGACTCCGCCCATGAAGGTGCCGCAGATGCCGAGAATGTGAATATGCATGTAATTGTTCCACGTTAGAATCGACCGGCCGGCGAGCACGTGCCGGCGCACCGGGCGCATTGTACACCTGCCCCGATTACCCGATACTTCGTCCAACACGCCGCCTCGACCGGCAAACCCGAGCGATACGGAACCATGCCCCACCGCCACGACACCCCGAACACGACGCAACAAAAGGCGCTCATCGCCAACACCGCCGCGCGCCTGATCGCCGAGAGCGGCATCAGCGACTACTCGCTCGCCAAGCGCAAGGCCTTGCACGCCCTCGGCCTACCCGAAGGCACGCACCTTCCGGAAAACGCCGAGGTCGAAGCGGAACTGCGCACCTACCAACGCCTGTTCCAGGGCGACGAACACGCTGAACGGATCGCCAAGCTCCGGCACAAAGCCAGCGAAATCATGGAAGTTATGCAGAAATTCAACCCGTATCTGACCGGATCGGTGCTCGATGGCACTGCCGGCCGCTACGCCGAGATCGACATCCAGCTATTCACCGACAGCGCCAAGGACGTCGAGATATTTCTCCTGAACCAGCACATCGACTTCGAACACAGCACACCGCGCAGCGACCGTGCCGAAGCCGTCCTCACGCTTGACGACGAACTGGCGGCGATCAACCTGATCGTCTATCCGCGCTTCGAGGAACGCATCGTTTTCAAGACGCGCGACGGACGCGTACGCCAGCGCGTTCGCCTTCATGCGCTGCGCAAGTTGCTCGACGAAACCACGAACGATACCGTCCGAGGCATCGAGCCGGATACCGCCCTATCACCATGAGACGACGCCTGACCTGGCTAGTTGTCGCCATTACCATCGCGGTAGCCATGGGCGCCGGCATCTATGTCGCCGAGTTCCAGCGCAAAACCGCACCTGAAATCGCCACCAACGCGATCGAGCATCTATTTGCGGCGAAGCTTCCCGACGCATTGGGGAACCCGCGGCCACTCGAACAATGGCGCGGAAAGATACTGGTCATCAACTTCTGGGCGACCTGGTGCCCGCCCTGTCGCGAAGAAATGCCCATCCTGTCGCGCCTGCAGACAAAACACGCCGGCAATGGTGTACAAATTGTCGGCATTGCCCTGGATACCGCCGAGAACGTCGCGCAATACGCCGCTATGCGCCCCGCCAGCTATCCGCTCCTGACGGGCGACGCCAACGCTACCAACTTGAGCCGTTTGCTGGGCAACTCGCAGCTTGCACTTCCCTACACCGTCGTATTCAACCGCGATGGCACGGCCGAAATGACGCGGCTGGGCCGCTTTTCCGAAGCTGAGCTCGATTCACTTCTGGAAAAGATCGCGCGCCAGTAGCGCGGCACCGACTTGCAACCAGTCGGGAAAGGGCATTCACACCGCCCATTCTGGACAAAATGCTTCGATTTGCGGCAAACTCCCTGCATGAAGGGGCAAAATTCAAGATCATCACGCAACTTGTTCCTCTCTTCACCGGTCTAAGCAACCGCTCTGACTTCGGCGTCGCTGCCATTTCCCCTCGGGCGACGACCGCAACCCTCCGAACAACCTGTCGAAACCGCCCGGCGAGACATCTCAACCAGCGGGTTTCGTTGCAACTGAACCCAGACGCACTAGAAGGAGAACATCCGTGGATCTGCGCAAACTCAAAAAACTGATCGATCTGGTCGAAGAATCGGGCATTACCGAGCTCGAAGTGACCGAAGGCGAGGAAAAGGTCCGCATCGCCAAGAATCCGAACGTTGTTGCCCAGCAAACGTACATGGTGCCGCAGGCAGCTCCGGTGGCCGGCGCCGCCCCGGTCGCAATGCGCAAGAAATCGGTCGATCTCGACGACCTCGAGGATGAGGAAGAGGACGACGATGAGAAGGGCCATGTCGTCAAATCGCCAATGGTCGGTACCTTCTATCGCTCGGCCAGTCCCGGCTCGGACGCCTTCGTCGAGGTCGGCAGCACGGTCAAGGTCGGCGACACACTGTGCATCGTCGAAGCCATGAAGCTGCTCAACGAGATCGAATCGGACTGCGCGGGCACGATCAAGAAGATTCTGGTCGATAACGGCCAGCCAGTCGAATACGGCGAACCGCTGTTCATCATCGGCTAAGGAGCCGCGAACATGTTCGGAAAAGTCCTCATCGCCAACCGTGGCGAGATTGCGCTGCGCATCCAGCGCGCCTGCCGCGAACTCGGCATCCGCACCGTCGTCGTTCATTCCGAAGCCGACCGCGACGCCAAATACGTGAAACTGGCTGACGAATCGGTATGCATCGGTCCGGCACCCTCCAACCAGAGTTACCTGAACATCCCGGCGATCATCTCGGCCGCCGAAGTGACCGATGCGCAGGCGATCCACCCCGGCTACGGCTTTCTCTCGGAGAACGCCGACTTCGCCGAGCGCATCGAGTCGTCGGGCTTCGTCTTCATCGGCCCGCGTCCCGAGACAATCCGCCTGATGGGCGACAAGGTCTCGGCCAAGGACGCGATGAAAGCCGCTGCCGTCCCCTGCGTTCCCGGCTCGGACGGCGCCCTGCCCGACAATCCGAAGCTGATCCTGCAGATCGCCAAGGCCATCGGCTATCCGGTGATCATCAAGGCCGCCGGCGGCGGTGGCGGGCGCGGCATGCGCGTAGTGCATACGGAGGCGGCACTGCTCAACGCGGTAACGCTGACCAAGTCCGAGGCACAGAGCTTCTTCGGCAATCCCGAGGTCTATATGGAGAAGTACCTCGAGAACCCGCGCCACGTCGAGATTCAGGTACTCGCCGACAGCTACCGCAACGCCATCCACCTCGGCGCGCGCGACTGCTCGATGCAGCGCCGGCACCAGAAGGTCATCGAGGAAGCGCCGCCGCCCGGCATCCCGACGCGCCACCTCGTGCGCATCGGCGAACGCTGTGCCGAGGCCTGCCGGCGCATCAACTACCGCGGCGCCGGGACGTTCGAATTCCTCTACGAAAACGGCGAGTTCTACTTCATCGAGATGAACACGCGCATCCAGGTCGAACACCCGGTCACCGAGATGATCAGCGGTGTGGATATCGTGCAAGAACAGATTCGCATCGCCACCGGCGAGAAACTGCGCTTTCGCCAGCGCGACATCGAGTTACGTGGCCACGCGATCGAATGTCGCATCAACGCCGAAGATCCCTTCACGTTCGTGCCATTTCCCGGCAAGATCAGCTTTTACCACCCACCCGGCGGCCCCGGCATCCGCGTCGACTCTCACGTCTATCAGGGCTACACGGTGCCGCAGCATTACGACTCGATGGTGGCCAAGGTGATCGCTTACGGCGACTCGCGCGACCAGGCGATTCGCCGCATGCGCATCGCGCTCTCGGAGATGAGCATCGAGGGGATCAAGACGAACATCGCCCTGCATCAGGAGCTGATGTACGATGCTGGCTTCATCAAGGGCGGCACGAATATCCATTATCTGGAGAAGCGCCTGGCCGCGAAGAACGAAGTCAAAACCAACCTCTAAGACGTAAAAATGCCCTGGCTCTCCATCTGCATCGAAACCGACTGTCACCACGCCGACGCGCTCGCCGACGCCCTGCTCGAATCGGGCGCGCTCTCGGCGAGCATTGAAGACGCCGACGCGGGGACTGAGCGCGAGACGCCGCAGTTCGGTGAGCCGGGTTCGGTGACCACGCCGGGCTGGGAAAGATCGCGCGTCGTCGCGCTGCTTGCCGAGGGCACCGATCCGGACGAACTGCTCGCCGCCTGCGCCGAAACGATCGGCCTGGAGGAGATCCCGCCGTTTACTCTGGAGGAGATTGCCGAGCAAAACTGGGTGCAGCTCACCCAGTCGCAGTTCGACCCGATCCGCGTTTCCGAGCGCTTGTGGATCGTCCCTTCATGGCACGAAGCGCCCGATCCGGACGCCATCGTGCTGGTGCTCGATCCGGGCATGGCCTTCGGTACCGGTTCGCACCCGACCACCCGGTTGTGCCTTGAATGGCTTGAACGCACGGTCAAGGGCGGCGAGTCGATGCTCGACTACGGCTGCGGTTCCGGCATTCTCGCGATCGCTGCCGCCAAGCTCGGCGCCGGCGACGTGCATGGCGTCGACATCGACCTTCAGGCCGTCAGCGCCGCCAAGAGCAATGCCGAGCGCAACGAAGTTAGTGCGCACTTCGACGATTCCGCCAAGGAAATCAAGGGGCAGTTCGACATCGTCGTCGCCAACATCCTCTCGAATCCGCTGAAGGCGTTGGCGCCCGCCATCTGCTCGCACGTACGGCCCGGTGGCCAGCTTGCGCTCTCCGGCATTCTTGCCGAGCAGGCCGACGATCTGATCGCGTATTACGCACCCTACGTCCCGCTGTCGATCGCCGATACCCGCGACGGCTGGGTCTGCCTGTCCGGCACAAAGACATCCTGACCAAGCGGCGAAACCATGAAATCGCGCTGCCCGAATTGCCAGACCGTCTTCCGCGTCACACCGGAGCAGCTGAGGGCGCGTGCCGGCAAGGTGCGATGCGGCCAGTGCCAGGCCGTGTTCAACGCGCTCGACAGCCTGCTGGAGGAGGAGAAGCCCGCTGCACCCGCGCCGGCACCGGTCATTGCGCTTGAACCGACGCCTTCGCACCCCACAACCTCCACAACGCGCAGCGAAGCGCTACCGGCCGCGAAACTTGAAGCGCACGAACCGACGATCGTCGCTGCGGCGGCGCTCTTTGCCGAGAGCGCAGCAAACGTTCCGCAGGAACCCTCGCTCGACTTCGACGCCCCCGAAGCGCACGAAGACGAGCCAGGCGACGCGTTCTACATATCATCGGCAGTTGAAGAAGCGCCACCGGCGCCTGAATTCGAACCGCTTCTCGCCGACGCACCGCCCGAGCCGACGATTGCTGCGCCGACCGAAGCCGTTGTGGCGGAGGAAAACGTCGCACCCCGGCTGAGCGAATCCGCCGTGCACGAGCTCGGCAAGGCCAGCGGCCTCATCATGCCGCGCGAAACGACCGAAATCCCCGGCTACAGCAAATGGTCGGAGGGCGTGATCGCGGCGCCGGTTTCGCTGCCGTCGGAGAAGCCGACCCGTTGGCCCTTCGTGCTTGTCGCCCTGCTGCTGGTGCTGGCCTTGGCCGGACAGGTCGTTTTCCATTTCCGCAGCGAGATCGCCACGGCACTGCCCAGCCTGCGCCCATGGCTGGCGTCAGCGAGCCAGGCACTGGGCCGTGATCTGCCGCTGCCGCGCCACGTCGAGCTGATCAGCATCGAAGTATCGGACCTGCAGAATGATCCGGCGCACGGCAATCTGCTGGTACTCAACGCCACGCTGCGCAATCGCGCGGCGTACGGGCAAGCCTATCCCTCCCTCGAGCTCGCGCTGACCGACACGCAGGACGCCGCCGTCGCCCGCCGCGTGTTTTCGCCCGCCGAATACCTCTCGGCCAAGACACCGGCCGATCAGCCGTTCGCTGCCAACTCCGACCTTGCCGTCAAACTCTGGATCGAAGCCAAAGACATTGCGGCTGCGGGCTACCGCCTTTACGTTTTCTATCCCTGAACACTCGCCGCGCCGCGGCAAATGTAAAACCCGTTTCACATTCCTTTCGCATCGAGCGGCGCCCCGGTAAGCTCGGTGCCGCTCCCTGATGCTGGACGTTCGACCTTCTGCACGACAATCCGGCAAACGAGTGCATTCTCTAGGTCAAGGCAGTGGTTTGCGCGTACATGTCGGCAAAAAGGCGTTCTGAATGAGCAAGGGCAAACGCAGCTTCGTGCTCTGCGCGAAGCTGCGGCGAACCGAAACGCCCGGCGCCGACGCTGACGAAGTCATGGCAGGGCAACTCGCGATCCGACGCTTGAACCGGATCGAGTGGGTTGCCCTTGCTTACGATGGGAGGCTGGCGCGTCGAACCGACGATCTGCTACTGATCGCCTTCAACACGGCCAAGGCCGCCGTCCTAAGCGCCTGCGAGATGCAACGCCGCTGCGCGAGTCTGCCCCAGGTTCCGGGCAGCAAGCTGGCACTCCGGATCGGCATCCACAAAGCGTCGCCGCCAACCGTCCCGCCCACGCAATTCACACAGCCTAGACCAACCGAGCGCCGCGACCGCAAACGGCGCTTCGGCTTTGAGGTCGCACGCTTGCTGACCGACCACGCGCCCGACAACGGCGTCGCAGTTTCGAGCCTCGTTGCAGCAACGCTGGACCCCGTCTTGCTCGAGGGAAGCAGGCGTGAGCGCGGCAAGGCAACCGACTTGCGCGCACATATCCTCCAATGGGAGAACGTGCTCATGCGCCCGCCTGCGCAATCCCCTCAGGCGGCGTGCTCCCCCGCCTTCACGCTCATCCTCGCGCACGGGCGCCAGCAGCACGAACTTGGGCGGATGGGACCGGTTACCACCTTTGGCCGCGATCCCGCCTGCGACGTTGTGCTCACCGACCCGTTTGCTTCACGCCTGCATGCGCAGATCGAAGTCGGCCGGGAGGGTTGCGTTCTGACCGACCTGAGCGTCAACGGCACGTGTATCCAATTGCTCGATGGCAACGAACTACTGATCCGCGATGGATCGTTCTGCCTTCCGGAGCGCGGTCGCATCGCCTTTGGTCACTCGGTCAGAAAACTACCCGACGCCGTCTACGAATTCGCTGTCGTCAGCCGCTAACGCTTCATTACCCGCGAGTCATCACCAGAGCCGTGGCTGGCAGGCTGACCGAGAAGCACACCAGGCCGTCAACACACTCGACCGCGGCAGCGCCACCGTGCTTTCCGGCAACGGTTCGGACGAAATGGAGACCCAGCCCGGCGCCCTGCGCTTGGCCTGCACCGCCCTCACCGCGCTGGTAGCGCTGGAAAAGACGCTGCTCCACCTCGGCCGGGAACGCCGGCCCGGTATTCGTGACACTGAAACGAACCTGGCCGCGCACCACTCCCGATATTCCCGACGTATCGAGTTCAAGCCGGATCACATCGCCCTCGGGGGCATAGTTGAGCGCGTTTTGCAGCAGGTTGATGGCGCTGCGCTCGAGTGCCGCAAAGTCGCCCCTGATCCAGACCGGCTCCTCCGGCAAGACGCGCAAGACCTGGTGGCCGCGCCGCGCCGCGAGCGGATAAACCTCGTCGGCCGCCTGCTCGAGCAGGGAAACGAGATCAAGCTCGCTCATTCGCGCCGGCTCCAGCGCCTCGGCTCGCGCTGTGTGCAGGAAATCCTGCGCCATCGCCAGCGCCCGATGCAGCGAAGGAAGCAACTCTTCCGAATCGCAAACGGGCTTACTCTCAAGCCGCTGCACAGCGCTGGCCAGCGGGCTGCGCAGGTCATGCGAAATGAACGCCAGTGCCTCGTTGCGCTGCGTCTCGAGCAGTTGCACGCGGCGCTGCGCCGCCTGCACCGCCGCCATCCGCTGCTCGAACCCCATGCGCTGCAACTCCTCCGGCGACGCCGCACCGTGCGCGCCAACGTGCTTTGCCAGCTGCCGCAACTCCTGGTCAAGATGACGGCGAGTGGCCTCCAGGCGATGCCAACTCCACAGGGGAAAGGCCATGAGGCCAGCGACGATCGCGCCGCTAGGCGCAAGGAACACCAGGAGCCAGGTCGACTGCAGGGCGCTGGCGCCAACGAGCAACAGGAACCACGCGAGGCTTGCAGCGAGCCCGGCAAGAGGCATCAGGCGCGGCAACCAGAGTAGCGGCAAGAGGGCGAGGACAACGCAGCCGAACGCCGAGACCCAGAGCGGCAGCGGCCGATTCAGGCGGCCATCGCGCAAGCTCAGGAAGACGTTGCCCTGGACCTCGACACCGGGCATCGGCTGGGCGCGCGCCGATACCGGCGTCGGCAGGAAGTCGCCGAGGCCGACCGCGGTCGCCCCGATCAACACGGTCTTGCCGGCAAAAGTGGTGCGCGGCACGTTCCCGTCGAGCACCTGCGCGAACGAAATGCGCGGGATGCTCCCCGGCGGGCCGGCAAACGCGATGCGCCGCTCGTCCTCACGGACGAGTTGATGCGCCTCGCCGAGCGAAGTCGTGGCGAGTGTTGGTGCAGCGGCGCGGCCGTAGCCAACGCGCAGCAGTTCGGCGGCAAACAAGGGCCAGTTCGCCGCGCCGACGCCTTCGCGCAGATCAACGGTACGCGCGATGCCGTCGTCGCCCAGGCGCACACCGACTCGCCCAAGGCCGGCCGCGGCGGCGGCGAGTTCGGGCAGCGGCGGCGATTCAAGCACCTGACCGCCAACATGCGCCGTCTCGATTACGAGCGGCAGGACCACCCGCCGGCACGCCGCCACAGCTGCGGCCAGTTCGACGTCGGCCGCTTTCTCCGAAGCCGGTTCGGAAAAGGCGACGTCAAACCCGACTACGGCCGGATCGGCCGCGCAGATTGTCTGCAGCGCGCGCACATGGACGGCGCGCGACCAAGGCCAGCGACCGATACGCGCAAGACTCTCTTCGTCGATAGCGACAATGACGACGCCGTCGGCAGCCAGCCCGGTCCCCAGGCGCTGGCCAAAATCAAAGACGAGATGATCGATGCGCCCGAGGACGCCGGATAGCGTGACTGCCAGTGCGATGACCACGAGCGCCAGCGCGACGGCGCCCCGTTCGCGCCATTCGCCAAACGACTCGCCAAACGACTCGCTGCGACGTTCCGGCGGCGGCGCCCTCATCGCCTGCGACGCAGCGCCCTATTTCCGGTCCGGGGCATTACAGACCGAACGGCACGAGGAAAAGCAGCAGCCACAGCTTGCTCGGCGGGATCTCGATCTTCTGCACGGCGAACGGCCCGGGCGTATTGTCGGCTCGATCGACGAGACGAACGCCGAGATAGTAGGTTCCGAACCCCGGCCGCGCCAGCTCAAGCTGCCCATCGTCGCCACTCGCCTGCCCCAGGCGGGATTCCAGTTGCTTGTCCGAAGCGAGAACGGCCTCGTAACCCAGCCCGTCTGGCGGTGGCGGCAGCTTGAGACTGAGCGTCTCGGATTCGACCTGCACCGCCGACCGTCCGAGATCGACGGCGCCCGGCCCGGGTTTGTAGGTGAAGGCGGCGGGCACGCTCCACGGCCCCTGCTTGCCGTCGGGCTCGATGCTCGCTGCGCGCCAGAAGAGCTTGCCCGGTGGGAGTTCTTCCGGCGTCTGCCAGGCCTCACCGTTTAAGGTCTCGTCGTAAAGGAGTTCGGAAAACTCGGACGTGCTTGCCACCTGCACACGGTAGCGCTCGATATCGAGCACGTTCGTCCAGGCGAATTTCGCCTGCGCATCACGCACCGTCGCCGCGTCGCCCGGGGCGTTGAGTCCGGGCGGGAAGGGGCGCGCGAACACCGTGAAGCGATGCATGGCGTCAAAGCCCTGCAGGCCATTGCCATCAATGGCGCGCAGACGCAGGACGTAGTCGCCGTTGGGCAGGTCGGCAAGCGTGAGCGTTTCACCGCGCGCCGACTTGGCAAGCAGGACGCGATCGAACGACTCATCCGGCGCGACCTCGCCCTGCCATGATGTTGCTCCCGACAGCGCGGGCAGCGGGAAGCGCATCGGCAGGTGTTCGAAGCGCGTTGGCAGTCCGGAGACGTCGGCAGCGGCAAGCAGCGGCACCGGGTCGATGGGCGCTTCGCCGGCGCGTGCAATCGTCCCCGATCCGGCCGGCACGCGCACCGCCTTGCCCGCGCCACTCACGCCGACCAGGCCGCCGAGCGTTTCTTCGCGCGTGACTTCGGCGTCAGCGCCGAGACGGAATTGCGTACCGCGCACGACCGCCTGCGCGGAAGGCGTCTCGATGCGCAGATGCTGGTTCTCGCGCTGCTCGGGATTCGCCTCGACCGCGGTTTGCCCGCGCTGGAGTCGCATGCGCGTATCGGCCATGAGGCCGCCGGCGTAGAGCGTCAGGGTGTCGAGCGACAGCTGCGTATTCGGCGCCAGGACGATCTTGCTGCCGTCGGCGAGCCGCAGCAACGCGCTCGCGTCGTCGCGCGTCTCGAGTGCGCTGCCGGCGACGAGCTGCTGGCCGCGCTCCGCCGTCTGCCAGTCGGCATCAGCCATGCGCCAGCGCACGCTGCCGCTCACGCTTTCCAGCAGCGCCTGCCCCGGCGTCTTGCGCAGGAGCTCGGGCGAAATCCGCAGGACGGTGCCCGGCAGAATCCGGTGCGGATCGGCGATGCTGTTGGCCTTCTGCACCTTCGGCCATTGGTCGGCGTGGGAAAAATAGCGCGCGGCGATGTTGATCAGGTTATCGCCCGGCTTGACCGTATAGCGCCACGCTGGTGCTTCATCGGCCTGGAGCAGTGCGCTGCCGAGCGTCGTCGCGAGTACGGCCATGCGCAGCCAGCGGAAGAAAAACGGGGCGTTCATTACGATTCCTTTTGACGTTCGAGGCGGTAGCCGTGGCCGTAGATCGACGCCAGGCGCCAACCGAACTCCGGCGTCAGTCCGAGCTTGCGGCGTAGCGTGCTGACATGGACGTCGACCGTCCGCGTATCGATCAGCGGCGTCGTCGACCAGACGACCTGGATGAGATGGTCGCGCGTCAGCAGGCGACCGGGCGAGCGGAAGAAGTGAAGCGCCAGATCCGTTTCGCGCTCGGTCAGCGTGACGCTCTTGCCTTCGATGCGAAACTGGCGGCGGTCAAAATCAACCGTCAGCCGTCCGAATTCCTGCACCGATGAAGCCTCCGAGGCTCCGCCCTTCCGGCGCAGCACGGCTTGCAGGCGAGCCAGCAGGACGCGCCGGGCCAGCGGCTTGACCACATAGTCGTCGGCACCGGCGGCCAGCACGGCGACGACGTCGTCCTCGCTGTCACGTCCGGTCGCGAAGACGACCGGCGGCATCGCCTGCCGCAGCTTGATCTGAAGCCGCGCCAGGACCTCGGTACCGGACAGATCGGGCACCATCCAGTCGAGCAGCACGGCGTCGAAGCGGTCGCCGATCACTGCGCGCGCGCACGCTTCGCCGCTATGGAACATCTCGACCTGGTAGCCGGCGTCACGCAGCCAGCCGGCAACGCAGGTCGCCGTCTCGACCTCGTCCTCGAGGTAGGCAATTCTCATGGTGTGTATGACATGGGCGACGCGAATAGGCCGCGATCATAGCACGCCGGGGCATGAAGCCAGCATGCGCCTGGCGGGCGGTCAAAAAAAGGGAGCCGCCTTGGCGACTCCCCCACGCTATTGACGCGCTTTCGACGTCACACCGGACGTCGTACCCTTACTTGATCAGGTTACCCTTTTCCGCAGCAACGGTGATCTTGCCGGCCTTGAGGTCGGCCAGAACGGCCGCAACCTTCGTTGAAACATCGGCGGAGAGGTTCGGGTTGGTCGCCGGGATGCCGACGCCGTCTTTCTTCGCATCAAAAACCAGCGTCTGTCCGCCCGGGAACTTGCCTTCCTTCTCGGCCTTGATCATGTCGTAGGCGGCGGTGTCGATGCGCTTCATTGCCGACGTCAGGATGATCGACTTGTCGCCGCTGTAGATGCCCTGCGCGTACTGGTCAACGTCAACGCCGACGATCCAGACGCTCTTGGCGGCGCGTGCCTTGGCTTCGTTGATGGCACCGACGCCGACACCACCGGCAGCGGTGAAGATGGCCTTGACGCCACGGTCGTACATCTGCGCGGCGAGTTGCTGGCCAGCGGCGACATCGTTGAAGGTGCCTTGATAGATGACATTTTCAGGCTTCATGCTGACCTTGGTGCCCAGGCTCTGGTTGGCGTAAGCAACGCCTTGCTGGAAGCCCCAGTTGAACTTCTGCACCGGCGGGATTTCCATGCCGCCGATGAAACCGAAGTCGCCTTCCTTGATCTGCAGCGCGGAAGCCACACCCGCCAGGAAGCCGGATTCATGCTCGGCGAAGAAGATGGACACGGTGTTCGCGCCGACCTTTTCCTTGCGCGTCGCGTCGAACACGCCGTTGTTCGGGCTGCCGTCGATCAGGACGAACTTGGTCTTCGGGTATTTGTCCTGAGCGACGAAGATCGACGATTCGAATTTGAAGCCCGGCGTCACGATCAGCCCGAAACCGGCATCCTTCAGGTTGGCGATTTCCTTGACGTAATCAGCCTCGGTGGTGCCGCCCGGCTTCAGGTACTTGGACTTGACGCCCAGATCCTTGGTTGCTTTCCGGATCCCGTCCCAGGTGCCCTGGTTGAACGACTTGTCGTCGATCGAACCGGAGTCGGTCACCATCCCCACCTTCAGTTCGGCGTGCGCCGCCATTGGCGCCATGGCCAGCAGACTCAAGGCCGTCAGCGCGGAAGCCATCAGTTTCTTGTGCATTGAAAATCTCCTTGTTATCGATGTAGATACGGCTTCAATTCTCCGGGAAAAACGCCCGGTTGGATCAACCACAGCCCGTGCCCCTCGCAACCGGCACGCTCCCTGCTCCCGCTAGGCGCGGGGTAAATCGTTCGGCGCGAACGCTCCGGGCAAGAGCGCGGCCGCATCGGTCGACGCCACGGCGCCCGCCAGATTGCCGAGGATCACTGGCAGCGCGGCCCCGCCGAGTTCGAGCATCACCTGCCGGCACGCGCCACAAGGCGCAATCGGCCCCTCGGTATCGCCGACCACGGCCAGCGCCACGAAATCGCCGGGCTGATGCCCATCGGCGATGGCCCGAAAAAAAGCGGTACGCTCGGCGCAATTGGTCAGGCCAAAGGACGCATTCTCGACGTTGCAGCCATGATAGAGCGTTCCGTCGCGCGTCAGCAGCGCCGCGCCGACCGGAAAGCGCGAATACGGCACATAGGCTTTGGCCCGCGCCGCACGGGCCGCATCGAGCAAGGCGCTGACCTGTTCGGGACTCAAACGGTTTTCGTCCGGCATCACTCCACCTCCTCGGCACCGATGCGCTGCCAGATCAGCGGCGGCTGCGGCGGGGCCTGGTTCGCATCGACGATGCGGATGCTGTCGCCGATCCGTTCGGCAGCCAGCTTGGCGGCATCTGCGTCGCGTGCGTGAATGCGCAAGAGCGGCGCGCCAGCCGGCACCTGCGCACCGAGCTCGACGATGTCGCTCAGGCCGACGGCCGGATCGATCGCCTGATCGCTGCGCACGCGGCCGCCGCCCAGCGCGACCACGGCCATACCCAGGGCGCGCGCATCGAACGCGGCGACGACCCCGGCGCGCGGCGCGGGCAGTTCGACCACCACCGGCGCCTGGGCGAGGTAAGCGTCCGGCCGCTCGAAGAGGTCGGCCGGGCCGCCCAGCAAGCGCACCATGCGCGCGAAGCGCTCGGCGGCGGCCCCCGAATCGAGGCTCGCCTGCAGGCGACGGCGCGCGTCGTCGGCATCAACCGCCAGCCCGGCCGCGACCAGTCCTTCCGCGCACAACGCCAAGGTCACTTCGTGCAGCCGCGCCGGGCGGTGCTTGCCGGAAAGGTAATCGAGCGCGCAGCGCACTTCGATGGCGTTGCCGGCGCAGGGCGCCAGTGACTGGTTCATGTCGGTCAGCAGCGCGCTGAGCTTGAGCCCGGCACCATGGCCGACCGCGACGATGGACTTGGCCAGCGCCAGAGACAATTCCGGCGTTGGCATGAAGGCACCGCTGCCGACCTTGACGTCCATGACCAACGCATCGAGGCCGGCAGCCAGCTTCTTGGACAGGATGGAGGCCGTGATCAGCGGGATCGACTCGACCGTGGCGGTGACGTCACGCGCCGCGTAGATGCGCTTGTCGGCCGGCGCCAGGTCGGCGGTCTGGCCGATGATCGCGGTGCCGGCCTCACGCACCGTGGCCTTGAGCTGCTCCGGGGTGGGGAAGGGGTTGTAGCCGGGAATCGACGCGAGCTTGTCCAGCGTACCGCCGGTGTGCCCGAGGCC
>ERZ650312.96-NODE-96-length-40820-cov-13.027278_pt1 | contig 40820 bp, 39 predicted proteins | sample MGYA00376248_ERZ650312 | MGnify/ENA primary metagenome ERZ650312 (study PRJEB26733, sample SAMN07839316) | wastewater metagenome | biome: urban; feature: wastewater treatment plant; material: waste water | place: USA: North Carolina | collected 2016-07-28 ... | reverse complement strand
AGCTGACCAATACTAATTGCTCGTGAGGCTTGACTATACAACACCCAAACAGTTGTTGTACGAACTTCGAAAGAAGTGAGGATCAATCGATTTCATATTGATCTAACGATCAAACAAAAACTTGATTTAGTGAACGCTAAACAATAAACTTCAGACCCAATAGCCAACCTGTTAATAACTCATTTGGAACCAAGTAAGGCATTACATGCAAAAGCATCAAGCAAAAGCAATGTAACTAAGACCCGAACAAGTCCATAACAGTTGTGCTGGCGACCATAGCAAGAGTGAACCACCTGATCCCTTCCCGAACTCAGAAGTGAAACCTCTTCGCGCTGATGGTAGTGTGGGATTACCCATGTGAGAGTAAGTCATCGCCAGCTCATTATTCAAACACCCCCAACTAACGTTGGGGGTGTTTTTTTATGTGGAAAAGAAAAGTAGAAAAACAGAATAAATTGAATAGAATTTCTAATTAAAATCTTTATGTTTTTTCATAAATTTATGTTATATCTAACAAAACGGCATAGAAATTGCTTATCAAAAACTTATGTATTAAGTTTTTGAAAAATAAATTTAAAAGAGTGGTAAAAATGAAGTTATCGGTTGGATTAAAAGTTGCAAACTCCTTGTCGCTGACACCGCAGTTACAACAAGCCATTCGTTTGCTTCAGCTTTCGAGTTTAGAGCTTGAACAAGAAGTTCAAATTCAGTTGGACAGTAACCCTCTATTAGAAAAAGTCGAAGAACAAAGTAGTTTCGAAAGTTTATCCACTTTAGAAGAGCAAGAACATAATCAAAAAGATTTAACTAAAGAATTAAATGCAGATTATCTACCGAACGATTTACCTGTCGATACAGACTGGGATGATGTGTACACCCATTTACCAACGAGTTTGGGAACGGCGGAATATGAAGAGCGAGAGGATAATCGTCAGGGGCATTTGGGTTTAAAAGAGCACATGATGCAACAAATCAATCTGCTATATTTTTCTCAAGTTGAGCAGCTCATTGCCTACTGTATTGTCGATGCTTTAGATGACAATGGTTTCTTGGATTGTGAAATATCGGAAATCACTACATCTGTACAGCATCTATTGATCTCCATGGAATATGATGATGAAGTTGAAGACGATGAAGTTTTAGTCGTTTTGAAACATATTCAGCGTTTAGATCCAATTGGAATTGGTTCGCGTAATTTGGCGGAATGCTTATCTATTCAGCTTGAAAGTTTGGCTACAGATGTGCCTTATCGTCAGGAGGCATTGCAACTTTTACAGCATTATGAATTATTAATTGCGAATGATTTAGCCAAGTTAATTAAGCAAACAGGTTTAAGTGCTGATCAGCTTCAGCATGCAGTGTCTTTATTAAAAACTTTGAAAGCGCATCCTGGTAAAGCATTTGAAGATCAGGATTTAGACTATCAAATTCCAGATGTGGTGGTCAGTAAAAAACAGGATCATTGGCAGGTGCAATTGAATCCAGATGTTGTGCCGAAGCTTAGAATCAATTCATTTTATGCCAATATGATTAAACGCGCGGATCAAAGCGAAGAAAATCAATATTTGCGCAATCAAATGTTGGATGCAAAAAACTTTATTAAAAGTGTCGATGAACGTCATAAAACTTTATTAAAAGTCGCGACCTGTATTGTGCAGCATCAACGTGAATTTCTAGAAATTGGTGCTGAAGGAATGAAGCCTTTGATTTTGCGTGATGTTGCTGATGAGGTGGAATTGCATGAATCTACAGTTTCACGGGTGACCACCAATAAATATATGTTAACTCCGCGTGGTTTGTTTGAATTGAAATATTTCTTTTCAAGTCACGTCGGAACCAGTTCAGGCGGTGAAGCATCCTCAACTGCGATTCGCGCCAAGATTAAAAAATTAATTGCAGATGAAAATCCACGTAAGCCCTTATCAGATAACACAATTGCTAATCTACTTAAGGAAGAAGGAATTGATGTGGCACGTCGGACTATAGCGAAATATCGTGAGTCATTAAATATTCCGTCATCTTCTGAACGAAAAGTCTTGATCTAATTTTTAAAATCGGTCTATTCTAAGGATTCATTATGACCAAATAATGAATCTTTTTTTTGAAGGAATAGTTAGACATGATTTGAAGTGACCGCTGCAGCGATCTGTTATTTGGCAATCAATCATGTGAACTATGCCTTCCTAATCCTAATGAAGGTGAGGGATAGAACTATGCAAATAACAATTCGTGGACATCACTTAGCTATCACCCCTGCAATTGAAGAAAATATTCGACTTAAATTTGCACAAATGACCAAACATCTGGATCAGGTCAATAGTATGCAGGTGAAATTAAGTAAAGATCATCAAATCGATAAACATTCTAAAAAAGGCAGTGCCAATCATATTGCAGAAGCGATTATTCGTTTACCTGGAACGGAGCTTTTTGCGCAGGCCAGTGCTGATGATATGTATACTTCAATTAAGATGATGACAGAAAAATTAAAACGTCAGTTAGAGAAACATCGGAAGATGCAGTTGGATTATCAGCCTTTAGCCATCTAGTCAAAATATGATTTAAAAAGAGGTTTTGGATAAACCTCTTTTTTTATTGCGATAATGTATAGGATTAATGAATTATTTTTTCTATTTATAGTAAAATGACAGGTTTTTACACCGTTGGTCCTATAAGAGGTCTTTGTGATGAATAGTGAACAGCTCACTGAAATTTTAAAAGCTGCTTTTCCAGAGGCTGAAGTTGCTGTAAGTGGGCAAGGCGGCAAGTTTGATCTTCGTATTGTAGATAATCAGTTTGAAGGTAAGCGTCCTGTTGCTCGTCAACAAGCAGTGTATGCACCATTGAATAGCTATATTGCCAGCGGTGAAGTTCATGCGGTTACAATTCGTGCAATGACACAAGAAGAATGGCGTAAAGCAAGCTTATTTGGAGCTTAATAATTTAATGGATAAATTTTTAATTCAGGGCGGTAATAAGCTCGAAGGTGAAGTGCGCATTTCTGGTGCGAAAAATGCAGCCTTGCCACTTCTTGCTGCAATGATTCTTGCAGAAACGCCAATAACATTGAAAAATGTTCCAAATTTAAAAGATGTAAATACCTTGGTGAAGTTGATCGCAGGCTTGGGCATTAAAATGTCTTATGAGGGCGATACTGTCATTGCGGATACCTCAACATTGGACAACCAATTTGCACCTTATGAATTAGTCAAAACCATGCGTGCTTCTATTTTGGTGCTTGGCCCATTAGTCGCGCGCTATGGTAGTGCAAAAGTATCCTTGCCTGGTGGCTGTGCAATTGGCTCGCGTCCTGTCGATCAGCATCTTAAAGCACTTGAAGCTTTAGGCGCAGAAATTGAAGTCGAAAATGGCTATGTGAATGCCAAAGTCAATGGTCGTCTTAAAGGCGGCGAAGTAGTCTTTGATATGGTCACTGTTGGCGGTACAGAAAATATTCTCATGGCTGCGGTATTGGCAGATGGTGTGACTACTATTCGTAATGCTGCACGTGAACCTGAAATTACTGACCTTGCGCAAATGCTCATTAAAATGGGCGCTAAAATTGAAGGTTTAGACAGCGATACTTTAGTGGTCACAGGCGTTGAACACTTGCATGGTTGTGAGTATTCAGTCGTTGCTGACCGTATCGAAACGGGTTCTTATTTGGCTGCAGCTGCAATTACGGGCGGTAAAATCAGAACCACACATACCGATCCTGCGTTGCTAGAATCTGTATTGGACAAGTTTGAAGAAATGGGTGCGGAAGTCACACGTGGCGATGACTGGATTGAACTGGATATGATGGGCAAGCGCCCTAAAGCCGTGAGTTTCAGAACTTTGCCACATCCTGAATTTCCGACTGACATGCAAGCACAGTTAATGGCGGTGAATGCGATAGGCCGTGGTTTTGCAACAATTTCTGAAACAATTTTCGAAAACCGTTTTATGCATGTCCCAGAGTTGTCACGTATGGGTGCCAATATTCAGGTTGAAGGCAACGATGCTGTCGTGACAGGGGTGGAAAAATTATCTGCTGCACCTGTGATGGCAACGGATTTACGTGCATCGTTCTCTTTAGTATTGGCAGCATTGGTGGCAGAAGGGGAAACATTGATTGACCGTATTTATCACATTGATCGCGGTTATGAAAATGTAGAGCAAAAGTTACAAGGTTTAGGCGCCCAAATTAAGCGAGTAAATTGATGAATGACATGAGAAACGATGATCCAAATTTTGACGTCATGGGCAATTTTGATCATGGTTTAACTTTGGCATTAAGTAAGGGGCGAATTTTAAAAGAAACTTTGCCTTTATTGGAAACTGCGGGAATTAATTTACTGGAAGATCCAGATAAATCACGTAAGTTGATTTTCCCAACCACACATAAACAAGTGCGTATTTTAATTTTACGTGCTTCTGATGTACCCACTTATGTTGAAAATGGTGCGGCAGATATTGGGGTTGCGGGTAAAGATGTATTGATGGAGCATGGCGCTCAAAATGTATATGAGCCGCTAGATCTGAAAATTGCCAATTGTAAATTAATGACTGCTGGTAAGATTGGCATGCAGCGTCCAAAAGGTCGCTTAAAGATAGCCACTAAATATGTGAATTTAACCCGTCAATACTATGCCAGCTTAGGCGAGCAGGTTGATGTAATTAAGCTCTATGGCTCAATGGAATTAGCACCATTGGTCGGTTTGGGTGATTACATTGTGGATGTGGTTGATACAGGTAATACTTTACGTGCCAACGGTTTAGAGCCGCTAGAAGAAATCTGTAAAGTATCTTCACGTTTAATTGTCAATAAAGCCAGTTTTAAGCGTAAGCAAGATTTGCTCAATCCAATTTTGGCACAACTTGAAAAAGCGGTGGCAGAACGAGAGTTGGCCAAACAATCTGCTTAACTTTGCATCTGTCTTTTTGCCTTCTCAAAAAACCGTCAATCAAAGGCGGTTTTTTCATGGTTACCTATGATTCTGTTCTTGAGTGATTTTGAACGTGAATTTCCATCAAAACATACTGCTTTGACCATGTATAGACTCCCACAAAGCCCTAGAAACAAGGTAAACTAAACTTTTCTATAAAACCTTGTGGGTAAATTGATGCGACGTTTATCGACTCAAGATCAAAGCTTTAAACAAGCCTTTGCAGACTTGTTGGCTTTTGAAACTGTCAGTGATCCTGAACTTTTAAAAACTGTAGATCAAATTATTGCTGATGTGCGTCAGCACGGTGATGCTCAGGTTCTTAAACTCACTCAACAGTTCGATCGACATCCAGCGCATCAATTTTCAGAACTTGAGTTAAGTCAGGAACAACTGAAAGCCGCATTTGATGCTTTAGATAACGAAGTTCGTGAAGCTTTGGAATTGGCTGCTGTACGTATTCGTGAATTTCACCAAGCGCAAAAGCAGGATGGTTGGACTTATGTTGATGCTTTGGGCAATACACTCGGACAAAAAGTCACACCATTAGACCGTGTGGGTATTTATGTGCCAGGTGGTTTGGCGTCTTATCCATCTTCTGTGCTTATGAATGCTGTACCTGCGCATGTGGCTGGTGTGCCTGAAATTATTATGGTTGTGCCTGCACCGAATGGTGAACTCAATTCATTAGTTTTGGCGGCTGCATATTTGGCAGGCGTGACTCGTGTATTTACCATTGGCGGCGCGCAAGCCGTTGCTGCATTGGCTTATGGTACAGAAACTATCCCCTCGGTAGATAAAATTACGGGGCCGGGTAACCGCTTTGTAGCAGCTGCAAAACGTGCTGTGTTTGGTCAGGTTGGAATTGATATGATTGCAGGGCCATCCGAAATTTTGGTTTATGCCGAAGGTGAGAATAATCCAGAATGGTTGGCCATGGACTTGCTTTCTCAAGCCGAACACGACACTGTTGCACAATCTATCTTTATTACACCAGATGAGAAATTGCTGAATCAGGTTGAACAAGCAATTGAACAGCACTTGGCAAATTTGCCTAAAGCTGAAATTGCCCGTACCTCAATTGCAAATCGTGGTGCATTAGTCTTGGTGAAAGATCGTCAAGAGGCGATTGAATTGATCAACCAAGTTGCGCCCGAACACTTGGAATTGTGTATGGATGATCCACAAGTGATGGCAGAAGAAATTCGCCATGCAGGTGCGATCTTTATGGGGCGCTATACACCAGAAGCGATTGGTGATTATTGTGCTGGACCAAACCACGTTTTGCCAACGTCGGGGACGGCACGTTTTTCATCACCATTGGGTGTTTATGATTTCCAAAAACGCTCAAGTCTGATTATGTGTTCAGCTGAGGGTGTGAAAAGCTTAGCGAAAACCGCTGATATTTTAGCGCAGCAGGAAAATCTTGATGCACATGCAAGATCAGCACGCTATCGTTATCAGTAATTAATTTAAAAAACTCTCATTTAAAGCTCCTTATCCCTTTGAGGGAAAAGTATGACTTCACAAAAGGATGAGGGCTGCAATCTTTAATTCAGTTTGGCATGGTTTAAAACCTCACCCAAACCTTCTCCTGAAAAGAGAAGGCTTACGCGAAAGTAAGTTGAGTGCATGAACGAGAATATAAAATGAATATCACAGCAGAAAAAATGCGTTTTTGGAGCCCTGAAGTACGTGAGCTAGAACCTTATGTACCGGGTGAGCAGCCAAAAATCCAAAATTTATTAAAATTGAACACCAATGAAAACCCGTATCCACCTTCACCTAAAGTGGTGGGAGCGGTGCAAAAGGTTTTAGAAAATTCAGCTGATGCACTGCGTTTATATCCAGACCCAGATGCGTCTGAGCTTAAGCAAGCCATTGCGAAACAGCAAAATATAGCTGTGGAAAATGTCTTTGTTGGCAATGGTTCAGATGAAGTCCTTGCTCATATTTTTAAGGCTTTTTTTATTCAGGAACAGCCACTACTGTATCCAGATATTACTTATAGTTTTTACCCTGTATATAGTCAATTTTTTGGGGTGAAAACTAAAATTTTGCCTTTAAATGATGATTTTGAAATTGTAGTTGATGACTATAAGCAAGCCAATGGTGGCATTATCATCACCAATCCGAATGCACCGACCAGTATTGCTTTAGGTTTAAGCGCTATTGAAGAAATTTTACAGGCCAATCCAAATTCAGTGGTGGTGATTGATGAGGCCTATGTCGATTTTGGTGCAGAGTCTGCAGTGAAATTGGTGGAAAAGTACGAGAATCTAGTGGTGTGTCAAACCACCTCTAAATCACGTTCTTTGGCAGGTTTACGTGTTGGTTTTGCGATTGCACAACCACATTTAATTGCCGCATTGGAAGCCGTAAAAAATAGTTTTAACTCCTATCCAATGGATCGTTTTGCCATTGCAGCCGCGGTGGCATCTTTTCAAGATCAGGCGTATTTTGAAGCGCAATGCCAAAAAGTTATTGCTAGCCGTGAGAAATTGGTGACGGATTTAACGAGCTTGGGCTTTAAGGTATTACCATCACACGCTAACTTTATTTTTACATCACATCCTCAACGGGATGCAGGTGAATTAGCTACAGCATTACGTGAACGCGGTATTATTGTGCGTTATTTTAATAAACCACGTATCAATCAATATTTGCGCATTACGATTGGTACTGATGAGCAAAATCAACGCTTAGTCGATACTTTAAAACACGATATTTTGGTCTAATAATCAAAATATAATAGTAGCGAGTGAAGTTTTGAATTCACTCGCTTTTTTTGTTTTTACTTCATGCTATAGCGCAGGTTTATACCAGCGATTCAATAAATCCAACATGGCTGAAACTTTGTCAAAACATTCTTGATATTCTGCTTCACATACAGATGCAATTGTGACTCCGCCACCTGCCCATAATGAAACATCTTGCTGATATTTTTGAATAGAACGGATTAAAATATTCCAAGAACCCGTTCCATCGGCATCAAAATAACCCATAGAGCCGCAATAGGCGCCACGTGCTGCACCTTCGAGTTCATCTATAATTTGCATGGCACGAATTTTCGGTGCGCCTGTAATTGACCCACCTGGCAAGGCAGACATCAACACATCAAAAGGATTCATCTCGGCTTTTAGTGTTGCGGTCACTTCACTGACCATGTGATGCACTTGGTTAAAAGACTCAATATTGAATAACTTTGGCGTTTTGACGCTGCCAGTTTCGGCATAAACACTTAAATCATTACGTAATAAATCCACAATCATCACATTTTCGGCCTGATCTTTTTCAGATTCGCTTAATTGTTGTTTCGATTGTCGGTCTAATTCAGGATCGCCATAACGTGGCATCGTGCCCTTAATAGGTTTTGTGGTAATTTTTCGATTTTCCTCAAAATCGATAAAGAGTTCGGGCGAACAACTTAAAATTTCAAAATCACCAATACGTAAATAACCTGCATAAGGTGCATTGGTCAGTTGCCAAAACTGAGCAGCAGTTGCTAAAAGTGGACCTTGAGCCTCAGCGCTAAACTCTTGCGTAAGATTAATTTGATAACAATCTCCTGCCACTATATAGTCTTGAACACGCTGAAAGGCACGTTGGTAATCTGTGAAATTCCAGCGTGCTTGACACTTTTGGCTTAATTGGAACTGTTCAATTATGGTTGATTGAGTATATAAATTTAAAATAAAATCAAAGATTTGAGTAGCAGCATCGTCTGAACTATAAAAATACCAGCCATCTGGTTCTTGCTGTAAATAGCTTTTAAATTGACCTAAAAAAATACTTGGCTGGGGACGAGACTGCATATTGATGTGTTGCTGTGCTGCTGCATCATACGAAACAAACCCCATTACACTGCAAAATGGGGCGGTGTCAGCATCTTCTAAAGCACCGAGATGAGCTGTTAAATCTAATTGAGTTAGACTTAATTCATATTGATCCAATGCCGTTTTTTGAAAGTAAAAATGTTGATGGTTTTGTTCCACACAATAGCGTTCAGCCAAAAATGCAATACGTGCCTTTCCATTATTTTGCAAATAAATACAATGTGAAAGTGCTGCCAAAGCTTGCAGAATTTTTGCAGCCTCGCATTCAGATTCACAGAATAATTTTTTAAAATGATTAGGATAGGACATAAAGTGTAAACAGCTGAGAGATTTAAAAAGGCTATTTTACATGATTACAGCACATAAAAAGTAAATAACCGTTTGTCGGTAAGATGTGGATTGCGACCAACAGCAGTTGAACAAAAAATAACTCAGATATACCTTTGTACGTGCAAACCGGCTGCTCAAGGAATGTGTGTCAGTGTTGTCCTCATCAAATAAAAATACAATTACTGGCACTGAGTGGTAAAACCAAAAAAATAATACTCTCGGGAGAGTAACAAGATGAAAAAATTTACTAAACTTGCTTTGGTATCATCAATCGCGTTAACAACAAATGCAATGGCAATGCAGGCCATGGACGATACTGCATTAAGCGCAACTACTGGTCAAGATGGTTTAAGCATCGGGATTGGTATTTCTAAAATCGAAATCGAAAAACTTTTAATCCATGATAACGATGGTTTGGTTAGTGATGGTGCCAAAGCAGCAGTTGCTCCTGTCTTAGATGCGAATGGTAATGTTGTAACTCCTGGTACACCAGCTGTTATCGGTTCTCTAGGTGGCACAAACAAAGCTGCTGCAATTGTTATTAAAGGCAATGGTATTTCTGGGGATGCAAATGAAAAGCATGGTATTGTGATTGGTGCGAACTATGATAATAATGGTGCTTACTTATTAACTTCTCGTAACTTAGCAGACTTGGTAATTGATTCGGATGCTGGTACTAGTGGTACTGGTGGTGCATTTATCAATGTTGCAGCTCAAGTATCTGGCTTAGATATCAAGATTGGTGAAATTGGTGTATCTGCATCAAATGCTGAAAATACAAGTACAACCTCTATCCGCCGTGGTAATGATGATACTAACTATAATGCAATTTTATCTGGTTTAACTTTAAAAACAGGTAAAATGGATGCCAATATCCAATTAGGCGCAGCGCCACAAGGTGCAATGGTTAAATTGAATACCAAAATGATTGGTGGTTTAGAAATTAAAAACTTAGGTATTTTGGATAACTCAACTAAAGGCAAAGCAGTTGGTTCTGTAAATGTTGGTGGCACAGAAACAGCTGTGACAACGAAGAAAGCGGGTGAAATCTTTATTGAAAGCATTAAAATTGCGGATGCAGCTAGTAAAGACTTGACCCTAAATCAAGATATCCAAGTATTTAATGATGCTTATGTTGGCGGTGGTACTACTCTTGGTAAGGCTGCACATATTCGCATTGTAAGCAATGACACTGGTGCCAAAGACCAATATATTAAAGGTATTCATTTAGGTAGTCGTACTGCTGCTTCTATTGGTGATATGGAAGTTCAAGGACTTCAAACTTACTACAGTACTTCTCAGGGTAGCTACACTAAGGGTGCTGTTATCACCATTTCTGGTCACTAATTTAAAAACTGAAAAAGCGCGTGAATTCACGCGCTTTTTTTTACAAATAAACTGACGAGTTCGCAAAAAAAATATAGAAAGCCCTTTTTTTTTCTATAAAACGAGTATCTTTCTAAATACAAGGAAGTAGAGTGAAAGCTCTAAAAATAAAAATATTAGGCAGGTATTGCCGAGAACTAAAAAGTAAAAATATATGTTAGAGATCGCTTTGGGCTCGGCATTGATCTATTACGCTGCCACACAAGCCTTTGATTTAAAAGAACAGCATCCTGAAACTGTGCGTTACACAGAAACTTTGGATTCTAGAAATAATTCCTTTACCCGTATGCACAGAGAGCCTGTGCAAATTAAACCTGCTTTAGAAGATCAATTTCGTGGAATTGTGCGTCAAGCCTATGACTACAGTTGTGGTTCTGCAGCTTTAACAACCTTACTGAATGGTTATGTAGGAACACAATTAAACGAGCAACAAACCATGAGTGGCTTGCTGCGTTATGGAGAATATGAACGAATTATTGAACGTCGTAGTTTTTCACTATTGGATATGAAGCGCTTTGTTGCAGCTTTAGGCTTAGAAAGTGGCGGATATCGCGGGGAATTTTCAGATTTAGTGAAACAAGGACAGCCTGCAATTGTGCCGATTTCATATGCAGGATTTAAACATTTTGTGGTGTACAAGGCATACAAAAATGGGCGTGTCTATGTGGCAGACCCTGCATTAGGCAATATTAGTTTTGATGAAGAACGTTTTAAGGAGGTTTGGGAAAACAATACTCTGTTCTTAATTAATGTCGCACCGCAAAATCGTCAAACTATGTTGGCATTACAAGAAACAGATTTACGTCACGTGGAAGATGCAACAGTGAATCGCTATGCCTTTGTTGATATTCAATATCCACAATTTGCGATGGAAAAAATAGCCGATAAAGCATCAACGATACGTCTGGAACGTAATGTAAATAAAGATTCTGAAAATTATGGACAGTACGAGCAGCGTTTTTTAAGACTCTACTACAAAAACAAGTAATTAGTTGTTCACGAAATACAAAAATAAAAAATGGAAGGGGTAAATCATGGATCGTAAATGGATGAATAAAACCTTGTTGGCACTCAGTATTCAAATGGTATTTGGGGTGGCTTATGCAGCAGAGGAACCGCAATTAGGGGAATATGAAACCACAGTTAAACAAACAGAAGTCTCAGATACAGTAGCATCAACTGCGGATACAAGTGCTGAAACAAATAGTGCAGTTGTATCTGCAAATGGTGCGCAAGCAGCATCATCTGCTTTGCAACAGCAAAAGGGCGATGCAACCAAAGAGGCGAATTTAGAGGAAGTTTTTACCTCGAATGAGCGTCAATACTCGCTCATGAAACAAGGTGATATTTCATCTTATTATGATATTGATTATACCTATCATCGTGATACGCAGCTCGACCTTGAAATGGCTCAAGGTCAGTTGTATCAGCTTCGTGTGCAAGAAAATGCATCCCACGCATTAACTAACACCTTCACCGCACAATATGGTTTGCGTGACAATTTAACTTTATCTGCTTCTTTACCATTAGTTGCAAAGTCGGATCTATTAAAGGATGCTACTGCAGCAGGTTTGGGAGATATTTCTTTAGGTGCACGTTGGGAGCCATTCCCTTTAAAAGCGGGGCGTTTACCTTTAATTTTATTCGCAAATTTATCGACCAAAACGGGGGATAGTCCTTACGAGATTAATCCTGTTAAAGATTTATCAACAGGTAAGGGTTATTACTCTGCAGGCATTGGTGCAAGTACGCGTAAATATATTGACCCTGTTGTATTGTTTGCTTCTGCTTCAGCCAACTATGGTTTTAAAGAAAGCGGTCTCAATCAAATTCGCGGTAGCCGTATAATTGAAGAATTTGAGCCAGGTATCAGTGGTGGTTTTGCTTTTGGTTTTGCATATTCGTTTAACTACGATGTCTCAATGACCATGTCTTATCAGCAGAGCTTCAATACAGGTTCTGAGTTTTTTTATGAAGGAGGTGAAAGCTATTCGCCTGCAGACCAGACCAGTGCGACTTTAGCTATTTCATTAGGCGTGCGTGTTTCGCCTGAAACCATTGTGAATGGTACGGTAGGAATCGGTCTGACCGAAGACGCGCCAGACGTATCACTTGGTTTGTCATTCCCACTGGATATTCTCGGTTTCGGTAAAAAAATTCGCTAAGAGGCTAGTCGCATGAAAATGATACGACTTCGCCCGTTAGTGACTGCAATTATACTGTCGGGCTGTTCAGGGGCTGCTTTTGCGCAGCTCGGACAAAACTTATCTGTCGATATTCGTTCTTTGACAATGGGGAATGCGGTCACTGCAGATCCTCCAGGTATTAGTGCGATTCACTTTAACCCTGCCGCACTGACCAAAATTGAAGGTTTGCAAACAGATGTGCAAGGGGTATTGGCACATTTTGATGTACAGCGTGAGCTTTCTGTTCCAGCAGGTTATGACGTATTTGGTTATTCTGATGACCCTGTGGTGTGTAATGATGGACCAGAAATTTTGGCCGATTTTTGTACCGATTTTAAAGGTACCGTACAAGCCGATGTAGAATATCCAACGCTGTATGTCCCGATTCTGAAAAAATTTGTCGATTTGGGTAAGGGCATGCCGCTGGCCGCGCCAACCAACGGTATTGCTTATAATCCACCTGGTTCCAAAGTGACCTTTGCAACGGCATTATATGCACCGCTGATTGCGGGCTTTGGTGCCGAAAATGGTAACCCCGGTAACTTTATGGGACAACAGGTTGCCTTAGAACGTATCACCTATCTTTCTCCATCTATCGCCTATCAGGTCAATGATGAATTGTCAGTCGGTGCTTCAATTGGGATGTCTTACCAAGCTATCGCCATGAATACCGATTTGCGCTTCCCGAATGAACTGATCGGGATGTTGCGTATGGTGGACGAAGTGGTCTGTACACCATTTAAAGAAAACGCCAATATCATCACCGATATTTTGTTGCTCGGGATTTGTAATGCCGAAGAAGGTATGAATCCATTTTCCCGTTTTGGGCAAATGCAACTGGCGGTTGAGCAAAGCTTAAGCCCGAGTTATAACTTAGGCATTTTGTGGGAACCGACAGAAGATTTTAGCTTTGGTATGGTGTATCAAAGTGCAGCTAAAATGCGTTTAAAGGGGAAATATCATATTGATAACTCTAAAGCACCGCGTGAATTAATTAATGGTTTGATGTCTTCACCAACAGGGCAGATTTTAGCGGCAATTTTAGGTTTCCCAAGTTATATTCCAGCCAGTGAGTCTGGTTTGGTTTCTATGGATTTTGAGTATCCTGCGCATTTTCAAGCGGGGATAAAGTATAAAGTCATGCCTGATTTACAAGTCAATTTTGATGTGGGGTGGACTGACTATAAAGCCTGGGATAAATTCAAATTTGAGTTTGACCGCCAAATCTCGGCATTAAAAATTGCAAAATTGCTTTCAGAGCACGTGTCTGATGACAGTTTGGCCTTGCCTTTAGAGTTTATATCTCCGTGGAGCTGGGGTATTGGAATCGAATATTCAGCCACAGATCGTTTAAAGCTGCGAGCGGGTTATGAACCACGAGGTAGTGCGATTCCTGACAATAAACGTAACACCATGGTACCAATTAATAATGCACGTTTATTTGGTCTAGGTGTGGGATATCGTTTTGATGCAGATACAGACCTCGATTTATCCATCGGCTTTTTACAAAGCAAGGATAAAATTCCAGCCAATACCAGTAGCTTAGCCAATCAGGAAGGTGTGAATAACCTACTGTTAAACCCCTATGCTGGTTTGAATGTAAAAACAGATACAAAAATTACAATTCTTGGATTGAGTTATAGAACACGATGGTAAGTTCAGTGCGGAAAATAAAACGGACTTTATTTTCAAAGTCGATGCTCACATTGATTCTCAGTATGGGACCAGTGTGTTACGCGAATCAGTTTTACACTATTATTGGACCAGATGGTCGTCCAATTGTGGTGCAGCGTAATGTTGCAGAAAAAAAGCAAACCATTCAGGCGTTGGAAACTGCACAACAGCACAAGCAAACCCAACAAAAGCAACTACAGAATAACCTTCAACAAGACCAGTTTAAGCAAGACAGGGTGCATCAAGCACAGCAGATACCTGCTCATACATCTGTGAAGGTATCTAAAAATACTTCTGCGCAGGTGAACAAACAACTGAATCAGCCTAAACCGAATATCTCAGAACAATCCGCTACGTCACAAAATCAAGTCACTCAAACCAAAGCAAATTCAACATTGCACGCATCACAGACTGAGCCAAATGCAGCGCAACCAAAAATGTCTAGTGTAGAATCTGTTCATCAAACAGGATCGGCAAATGAAGCAGCGATTAACAAAGTTGCGGTCAAACCATCTGTATTAGACGGTTTACAACAGCTTCCTCAGCATTTTACGCTTGATCCATCCACAGTGTCTGTCTCTAAAAAAACACCAGATCAAGCATCGAATGCATCCGCCCAACAAATGGGTTATATAGAGATGGCGGGTGAACAGTATGTTAAAAGTGAGTATTTGGAAGATCAGGAGTTTAATTTAGAAGGGAAAAAACGCTTTTACAGTATGCCAGAAGGCATGATTGACACAAAAAATGGTGGTGGTACGCGCATGCAAGTGGTCGAACGTGAACGTGGTGTAAGTCGTTCCGTTCTCAATAAACTATTTAAAAAGCAATCGGTTGCTGAACCTCAAGCCATTGTTTTAGCTGAAGACTATTATCGTGTTAATCAAGTTGAAGCGATAGAAAGCTTGGGGCAGCAATGCTTTGCTGAAAGCAAAAAAAATAAAGCTAAAACTTTAAAAGCACAACAAGATTTAAATTTGTGGCCTAGAGCTCCCTTAACCGAAAAATTTGATTATGAATTGGTGAAGTTAGAAGGCGATATTCGAAACATTCAAATTAAATCTTATGCCACGAAGCAAAATCACCCTACTTTTTATTGGCCTTTTGTGGTTTTTCTAGATCAAAAAGGCTGTGTGATTGAAGGTGCTGGTGGTTTTAGAAATCAGGATACTGCAGGCAATGTCTTACGACACGAGGTAATAGAAGGTATGCTGCAACTTCCAAAAAATAGCCACTATGTATTATTAACGCCATTGGCTTCTGCAGTGGATATGGAACATCGCGCGCTCAGTAACCAAGGGCAATTAAAACTCATTGCGATACGCTAACAACAATAAGAGAATTCAGGATGAAAACAAGACATATTTTACCTTTTGCAACGACAGCATTGATGGCGGCCTTGAGTGGTTGTGGTGGAGAAAGTGCCAATATTAATCCAGAGCCTAATGCTGTGGCGTATATCAATGGAAGTTGTGCCAGTACAGCAAAAAACTGCGTGGAATTTGCATTGGATTATCCTGTGGATGGTTTGAATTTTACCTGTAGCAGTGATACCAGTAAAACCTACATCACCATGATTGAGCCGAAAAGTAATGCGGCAACAGGTAAATGTAGTGAAGGAGATAAAGTCCACTTCTTTATTCAGGAAAAGACCAATCAATATATTGATTTAGGCACAGTATCATTGTCTGATATTGGAATGGTCAGTACTGCAGGTGCGGGTTATCCACGTTTAAGTGTGCTGGACATGGCACGAGGATTAACAGGACGCCAAGCAACGAGTTTAAGTAGTAGTGACGAAACGATACAGGTCGCGACTGCAATTGTACGTTTGCTACAAGCACTTTCTGTTGAAGGTGGAGAAACCATTGCAGGTGATATTCAGCCTTTAACGATTACGACACTCAAAAAAGAACAATTGGCAAATATTGCTGAGTCCGTTGAGGTGGGTGACTATCGTTCAGGGGCTTATGCTAGTATTTTACGCCCGTGGGTAGATGTGTCACAAGTTTCTCAAGATGATGCTTATCAAGCATTAACCACCTTGGTTTACATGAATAACTCGGCATCTTATCAAGCCAACTATCCAATTTTAGCCAAAGAAGACTCACAATTGCCACAAGGTTTATATGGCTGTAATTTGACAGATTGTAAATCTACCGCCGTAGACTTGAAACACCTCATTGGGCAGTATCAACTGATTACAGACCGTTCAGGATATACCTTTGGTTATGGTATGCAGTGGAAAGGTGCGGTGTCTGCGAACACGACCAACCCAATTTTAACGGTGAGTGGTGAGTTGATTCGTAAAGTACGTCCTGAGCGTATGGTAGCAGCAGCACAAACCACATGGGTTAACCCATTGAATAAACGTATTCAGGGGCCATTCCATTTTAGTGTGAATGACAATGCGACTGATGATTTTAAAATTACCCAAGGTAAGGTGTTTAATGATTATTTAATTGCGGGTACGGAAGGTTTTTATAAATTATTGACCAAATCTACAACAGCAAATCCGGCAGATTATGGTCAATGGCAACAAAGCATAGGCACAGATCAGTTCAAAGGTTCTTTTGATGCCTATAAATTCTTTTCTGTGAACTTTTTGGATAGTCGTGTTTTTAAAACTCAGAAAAATGTACCAGTAGGGAAACCCTATATTTTTCCAATTTATGCAACTTTGACCTTTAATTTTGATGGCGGAACGACTACAGATAACATCAAATTGGGTATTGTTTTAGATGAGGATGGCAATATTCGTACAGATATAGCACCAAATGCCACAGCAACCGATATGTCAGGTCAATGTGCTGCAATTAGTCAGACTGGTGCTGAATATGTGGATACAAATGGTGTGCAGCAATACCGTATTGGTGTGTTAGGTGCAACCGATATCGACAATAAAGCAGTCACTTTGCGTATGATTTTAGCCAATCCAAAATTTCATAAACTTGATGGCGCAGTCATTGGTTTGAATACCAAAATTGAAGCGGTTGAAGGTGGGGTTGGTCAAGTGGTGGGTGGTGCACGCGCCAATATAGGCAATTTAGTTGCAGCCAACTCCACACGTATTACTTTGTCAGATTTTAATGGCGCAACAGTGAAGTGGAGCAATATTTATCATGCACAACTTGCAACGTACGTGGCTCAAAACCCAACTTTAGCAACCGATGCAGATAAAACTTTGGTGAAAGCCCAGGGGGGAGCGGTAAGTCTAGATGTTGCTGAGTGTTATAACCCAAATAAAGTACGTATTTAGCCTTCATTTTAGGTGACATCCAGATGAAAACAGCCCACTGCGAGAGTGGGCTATTTTTATTCGGATTTCAGGTTGATTCAAATGAATATCGTGTGGGGTTAACCCGTGTGATCGGTACGTGAACCTAAGGTTTCTAAATGGGTCGTGAAATGATTGTTTTTTCGATCTGCAAAGTAGTGCTGCAAAGTACGTTCTACACTTGGGAACGCCAATTCAGACCACGGAATTTCATCTTCACTAAACAAACGTGATTCGATGGTTTCTTCGCCTGCACCAAATTGACCATTCAACAATTGAGCTTTAAACAGCACATAAATTTGCCCAATCCGAGGAATGTTATACAAACAGTAAAGTTGTTCGATTTCAATTTCAGCTTCGGCTTCTTCGCGGGTTTCACGGGCAGAACCTTGCTCCATGGTTTCAAACATTTCCATATAGCCTGCAGGTAAAGTCCACAAACCATAGCGCGGTTCAATTGCACGACGACACAATAATACTTTATTTTCCCAAACGACCAATGCACCACAAATGACTTTTGGATTGACGTAGTGAATGTTGCCACATGCGCTACAGACTTGACGTAATTGCTGATCGCCAAGCGGAATTTTCGTTGTTGTTTTTTGCCCACAATTTCCACAAAAGTTCATAGTGATCGTCATTGTTAAAGGGAGCTCTCAGAATAACTGAAAATTTCAAATTTGGCATCCTCTCTATCTATTGTCTGTCTATTTCAGCTATGATGAAAACTTAGACAAGGAGAATTATAAGGCATGATTGATCATTCGCTCACGCATCTATTACAGCAACGTTTGCGCTTTTCTAAAACGTTCATGGAAGCGCATGCAGCGGTATTGATTGCCATTACCGACGAGTCTGATCCTAAGGTATTGCTAACCCGCCGTTCTACCTTACTCAATAATCATGCGGGTGAAGTGTCTTTTCCGGGCGGCAAACGCGATCCGCAAGATACCAGTAATATTGTGGTGGCATTGCGTGAAGCACAGGAAGAAACCGCATTAAATCCATTTGAAGTGCAGTTGATTGGTGATTTGCCCATGCAAAAAGCTCGTAATGGGATGTTGGTTAAACCTGTGGTGGGGCTGATTCCCCCAAAAGTAGAACTAATTCCACAACCTTCAGAAATTGATCGGATCTTTTTTGCTTCTTTACAGCATTTAATGGAAGCGCCACCGATGCCGTATGAAGTGAGCTTTGCACAACAAAAATTATATTTTCCGAGCATGCAGATCGAAGATGAAGTAGTTTGGGGCTTAACAGCGCGGATGTTAGTGTCTTTATTTGAATATGGTTTGGATTATCGTAAAGAATGGCCGTTTTTGTTAAATTCACCAACATTTAACAAATAGAAAAAATTTTGATGTGAGGATAGAAAGGAACTATGTTGTATAAATTTAAAGGATATGCGCCTCAAGCAATGCAGCAACCGTGGGATGGTTGGGTAGCGGATAATGCTACGGTCATTGGTCAGGTTGAGTTGGGGAAAAAAGTTAGCATTTGGTTTGGGGCTGTGGTACGTGCCGATAACAGTAAAATCAAATTGGGGAATTTTAGCAATGTTCAGGAAAATGCTGTATTGCATACTGATGCAGGCATTGAAATGCAGATTGGTGATTATGTGACTATTGGACATCAGGCGATGTTACATGGTTGTACCGTGGGCGATAACAGTCTGATTGGTATTAATGCAGTGGTGCTGAATCATGCGGTGATTGGTAAAAACTGTATTATTGGCGCCAATGCTTTAATTCCTGAAGGGAAAGTGATTCCCGATAATTCTGTGGTGATGGGTTCTCCTGGTAAAGTGGTCAAGACATTGGATGAGTCCGCAGAAGCACGTTTAAAAATGAGTGCGCTTCATTATGCTGAACATTTTCAGTATTTTGTAAACCTAGAGCCTTGTACACTTTAAAATTGAATTTGCATTGTTCAATCAAACGCATATTTTCGCTGTAATGGCTTAGAATTTTTATACGCAGGAATTGCAATCTGGTACGTGTAAAACCTCGCTTGAATTTCAGGAGTGGAGTATCATAACGCCAATTTTTGATATTTACTCCTTGAAGGTTGTGCATGAAATTGCTGGCATTGGAAACTGCCAATGAGCAGTGTTCCGTTTCGATAGTAGATGAAACACAGGAACTCTTTTTTCAATTAGATGCGCGAGCAAAAGCACAAACGCAAACCATCTTACCGATGATTGAGCAAGGCTTTGCTGAAACTCAAATCAGTACGGCCGAGCTAACTGCAATTGCCTTTAGCCGTGGCCCGGGTTCTTTTAGTGGCGTGCGAATTAATGCAGCAGTGACGCAAGCTTTGGCGTGGTCGCATGATGTGCCTGTAATTCCTGTATCGACTTTGCAGGCATTGGCGCAGGCGGCTTATCGTCTTGAAGGATTAACTGCAGTTACCGCTGTGTTGGATGCACGCATGAATGAAGTGTATATCGCCAGTTTTGAGCTAGATATACAAGGAATTATGCAGGCGGTTGATCAGGAACAATTATTGAATTATAGCGACGCTGCACAATTGGTACGCTTTCAATTGGTCGGTTCTGGTGCAGGGCTAATTGATCAAGAACAAATACAATACAAAGGCTTAAGTGCAACCGCACAAGATATTGCTACTATTGCACGCGTCTGTGCACAGCAACAGCAATGGGTCAGCGCAGAACAAGCATTGCCTGTTTATTTACGTGACAATGCTTGGAAAAAAATTCCAGAACAAGGCAAGGCATAATTAGGGTTATTTATGGATCTTTTACTGCTGCTTAAAGCAGCAATTATGGGTATTGTAGAAGGGATTACCGAATTTCTACCCATTTCTAGCACAGGACATTTGATTCTAGCTGCAGAGCTAATGGACTTTTGGACCAAAGAAAAAAGTGATGTATTTGTGATTGCCATTCAAATGGGAGCAATTGCAGCGGTCATATATGAGTATTGGGCACGTCTATGGGGCGCAGCCACAGGTATGTTTACAGGCGAAGAAAAAGGTCGACGCTTAGGCTTTGGTCTGATCATAGCATCTATTCCAATTATTCTGATTGGATTGACCTTTGGGCAGACTGTAAAAGAATTACTCTTTAATGATGTTGCCGTAGCGATTGGTTTGATTATTGGCGGCTTTATCATTATGTGGATTGAAAAACATCCACCACAAGTACGTGCCAATGAAGTTGAAGATCTAACTTACCGAGATGCGATTTGGATTGGTCTAATTCAGGTATTGTCGCTGATTCCGGGGACTTCGCGTTCAGGTGCAACCATCATTGGTGCGATGTTCTTGGGTGTATCGCGAAAAGCAGCAACTGAGTTTTCCTTCTTTTTGGGAATTCCTGTCATTATTGGCGCAGGCTTGCTCGACTTATATCAAAGCTATGATGTATTCCAAACTACTGAAGATTGGACCGTACTCAGCTTCGGGATCATCGTCTCTTTTGTTTCCGCACTTTTGCTGATCCGTGCATTGGTGGCTTATGTGGCGAAACGTGATTTTATGATTTTTGCTTGGTATCGTATTGCTTCAGGTTTAATCATTTTATTGTTCGCATTCACAGGCTGGAAACTATGGTAAGCGAACTTCGCTTATACACCGAAGCCGAGTGGCTCACTCAAGCACAGCATTATTCTGCTGTGCTTTTGTCTAGAGGCGTGCAAACGTGCATTGAAACAGTAGAAAAACTCAATGCGCGTTTTTTGCGTTTGAACCCTGAATTGGCATTGTGTGTAGATGCTGAAGGGTTGTGGTTGTGTGCCAATGGCATGAAAATGCAACCCGATTGGAAAGCTGAAGTTGGGCGATTGAAACGTGCCTCTTTAAAATCGGAAATGATTGCTCGTGCCTGTAATTTGTCGGAAAAACCAAGCCTAATTGATGCTACGGCAGGATTAGGACACGACAGCTTACTCATGGCACACTTGGGTGCTCAGGTCACGTTGTTGGAGCGTCATCCTATTCTTTTTACTTTGTTGGAGGATGCTAAACGCCAAGCCGCAGATGATCCTTTTTTAGCAAGTGTTGTTGCCCGTATCCAGTTGGTTTTTACAGATTCAGCAGATTATTTACGCAACTGCGCAGCGCAGGGCAAAGTGGTTGATGTGGTGTATTTAGACCCGATGTTTCCGCAGCGAGATCAACATCAACAGGCGCAGAAAAAGCAGGCACAAGTCAAAAAACAAATGCAGTTATTACATTTGCTGTTACCTGAAGATGGTGAAATGGATTTAGGTGATCATTTATTAGGCTTAGCACAGCAAATTGCCAAACGTGTTGTGGTGAAGCGTCCACGTTTGGCAGTATTTTTGGCGGGGCAGGAAACTACACATCAATGGCATGGTGATGCATGCAGATTTGATGCTTATTTCCAAGCAAATTTGAACAACGGGTAGATTTCTACCACTAAAGCAGTGGCAAGGCATTCAATGCTTCTATAATGCGCAAAGATTTGTTATATAGTTAAAATTGACAATTGATAATTACGACGACAAGCATAAACTTGGAGTGAGGAAACGCGAGCTGCGATTAACAGAATCCTATGATTGACTTCAAACCCTCCATTAATTTTTGGCACGATTTTAAAAGCAACCAAGCCGCGGGCGTTTGGTTATTTTTGGGTTCGCGACGCTCTTTGCAAATTATTCGTCCATCTATCTTACAACTGATTTTTTGGGGGATTTTAGGCGGTCTTGCCAATACCTTATTCAGTTGGTTGGTCGCAGGAGAAGTGGGCGAATTTAACCCACAGGGTTTGGTCAGTTATGCCTTGTGGCCCTTTATTGCCTTAATTGTCGGAATTATTCTTTCTCAGCGTGTCAATAACCCGCGCTTATTATTAGTCCCTGCTTTGTTGTGGCTAGTATTAGATACTCACGTTGCTTTATTACAAAGCTTGATTCAATACATGGGCATGATGGATGTCTTGCCGTATGTGTTGTATGACTATTTGCCTACCATTTTTATGGTGCTGTTTGTTTGGCAAAGCTTGGCCGTGGTGTGGGTATTTTCACGTGAGCTACATTGGCCGTGGTGGGAACGTGCACTGATTGTTTTGGCGACCTTATTCACTTTGGTGGTTTGGCAAATGTCAGTGAAAAGTCAGCCTATTTGGAAAGTAGAAGAAGTTCCACCAAGTTTAAGCGAAGAAGCTTTTTATGCACAAAGCCGTGTACTGAATAAAGCTTTAGACAGTATTCAATATGGGGAATTTGCTCAATCGCATTGGTACTTTTTAGGTGTTGCAGGGGCGAGTTATCAAGACGTATTTATGTCTGAAATTGAGCGCATTCGTGAACAGTTTGATACCCGTTTTGGTACTTTTGGGCGTTCGATGGTGCTCATTAATAACCCAATGACCCGCAATGTAATTCCAATTGCTTCGCAAACCAGTATTGAATTAGCGCTGCGCCGTATTGGACAGCGCATGAACCGTGAAAGTGATGTGCTGTTTTTATATATGACCTCACACGGTTTAAAAGATCATTTTGAAATTGAAAATGCACCACTTGACTTAAATCAGGTCGATCCGAAATGGTTACGTAATACTTTGGATAAATCAGGTATTCGTTGGCGTGTGATTGTCATTTCAGCCTGTTATTCAGGTAGCTTCGTATCTGCTTTGCAAGATGATAATACTTTGGTGATTACTGCATCGGCAGCAGATCGTGAGTCGTTTGGTTGTTCAAACGAAGCTGATTATACTTATTTTGGTCGTGCCTTTTTTGATCAGGCCATGCGTGAACAAAATTCATTTGCCAATGCCTTTAATGAAGCCAAAGTGACTGTGGCTAAATGGGAGCAAGCGCAAGGTTTTGAGCCTTCAGAGCCGCAATGGGCGATAGGTAAAAATATGGAATTGATGCTGCCACAATTAGAGCAGCGTTTGTTTCCACAAAAAAGTGTTGCAACATCGGCAGAGATTCAATTGAGTGCGCAATCTGTTCAATAAGCCAAAGAGGAGAGGGTGATGGAGTTAATTCAGAACAACCGCTGTTTTGAGGGTGAGCAACGTATTTATCGTTTTCATTCGAATGCTTTACAGACTGAAACTCAGTTTGGCATTTTTTTACCAGAACAAGCTTTGGCGGGGCAGGCTTGTCCTGCGGTATTTTATTTGGCAGGTTTAACCTGTAACGAAGAAACCTTTGCGATTAAAGCACATGCGCAGCACATGGCAGCGCAATTGGGACTGATTTTGATTAGTCCAGATACTTCACCGCGTGGCGAAGCTGTTGCCAAAGGCGACCATTGGGATATTGGACAGGGGGCAGGTTTCTATATCAATGCGACACAAGCACCGTGGGCGGCACATTATCAAATGGAAACTTTTGTAGCCGATGAGCTTTATCAATTGGTACGACAACAGTTCCCAATTCAGCCACAGCAAGTGGGTATCATGGGGCACAGTATGGGCGGTCATGGTGCATTGACCCTCGCGTTTAAATATCCTGAAAAATTTAAGTCCGTGTCTGCTTTTGCTCCGATTTGTGCACCAACCCAATGCCCGTGGGGTGAAAAAGCGTTTTCTAATTATTTAGGCTCAGATCAACAACTCTGGTTACAGCACGATGCGACTGCTTTGGTGCAGGCCAAAGGTGCATTGTTCAGTGAAATTTTGATTGATCAGGGATTGAAAGATCAATTTTATAGTCAGCTCAATCCTGCATTATTTCAGCAAGCTTGCGATGCGGTTGGGCAAAAATTGAGTTTGCGGGAACATGCAGGCTATGATCATGGCTATTATTTCATTCAAAGCTTTATAGATCAGCATTTGCAATTCCATGCGGTACAATTGCAAGCGGACTAAGCCAAGTACTCAATTTTACGCATTGATTTTTAAACTTTTCTAGGCAAGTTGTTCACTTTTTATTAGAATGGTGAACACTTGCTTTTTTACCATTTGGAAAGATTGCTCATTTGGGTTTGAGTGTCTGGGTAAAAGAACGACTGCACAATAAAATAACTAAGGCATCACATGCACAATTCAGAATGGGATTTACCACAACAAACACCGTCATCTTCCCCGTTTTTTCCAGCGGAGCCTACAACGCCGCCTGCGCTGAATCCATTACTTGGACGGATTCATCATTTTCAGTTTCATGGTAGCGCCTCAGAGTATTTTGGCATTTGGATTGTCAATATTTTGTTGATGATTGTAACCTTCGGGCTATATGCACCGTGGGCAAAAGTACGTCGTTTGCGCTATTTTTATGGCAATACCGAATTAATCAAACGCCGTTTTGATTTCACGGGTATCCCACATAAAATTTTATTAGGGCGTTTAATTGCCATTGGAATTTATGTTGCGATCTCGGTGATTTCCAATTATTCAGTCAAAGCCATGCTCATTGGCGTGGTGGCTTTATATTTAGCTGTGCCGTGGTTGATTCGAGCGACCATCCGTTTCAAGGCGCGAAATAGTAAATTTGGTAATGCGCGTTTTTATTTTTCAGGTAGCAACAAAGAAGCCTACTGGGTATTTTTAAAATGTATCGTGATTAATTTGTTTACTTTGGGCTTATTTTTTCCTGTGTTGGTGTGGATGTATAAGCGTTATTGCCTAGACCATTTATATGCAGGACAGCTTAAATTTAAGCTGAAAGCAGATTGGCCAGCCTATATGCGCGCGATGTATATGCCTATTTTATTGTTCTTTGGTATTTTGCTTGCTGTCGGGATGATGTTGGCTTTGGCAGGACAGTTGAGTCGCAATCCTACGCAGTTGCTTTGGTTGTTTTTAGCGGTTTATTTGTTGGGGATATTTTTAATTTGGCCGTTGATGTCGGCGCGAATTTTTATCACCACATGGAACAATACCAGTATCAGTGGTAGTGAATTTCAGACCGATTGTGGGCAGTGGCACTATACTTGGATTGTGGTGACCAATTGGATTGTGAAAGTTCTGAGTTTGGGGTTAATGACCCCATGGGCAGCCATTCGTTTATATCGCTATCAGGTTGAGTCTTTAAGTCTACATTTAAAAAATGATCCAGATTTGATGATCAATAAACTGCAAGCTGAACATAGCGCACTTGCAGAAGAAATCAGTGATATTTTTGATATTGATGTTTCGCTGTAAGGTGGGAGAGAAATATGGCGGCACAGGTCGTGGATGTGGTGTTTTATGATGGTGTAGTGTCTAAACCATGGGCTGCCAAAATCTCTCCTATAGATGCTCAGTCGGTACTTATTCGTTATGGTGAAAATTTACAGCAACAACGACACTATCATTATCAAGACATGATGTTGGTGGGCGCACTAGGTAAAATTCAACCTGTCATTGAACTTAAAGACGATGCACGTATTGAGTTTTCTCAAGCGTTGCCTGACTGGTTTCAACTACGAAATAAACAGCTGCAGCATTCCATCTGGAAATTGGAACGTACGCCAAGCCTGATTGTATTTAGTCTGTTTTTTATGATGTTGATGGTATTTGCCACCGTACAATGGGGCATTCCGAGTGCATCCAAATACGTTGCCTTTCAATTGCCTGCGAACACCTTGAATCAAATTGGTGATGAAGCAGAGCGTTATATTTTAGATATGACAGCCCCTAGTCAATTGCCTACAGCGCGTCAGCAGAAAATTCTGAAAGATTATCGCAAGCTCATTGCAGGAGATACACCTGCTAAAGTGCTGTTTCGACAAGGTAATCGCTTAGGAGCGAATGCTTTGGCAATTCCGAATAACACCATTATTTTGACTGATGAGTTGGTGGAATTGGCGCAGAATGATCAGGAAATTTTTGGTGTGTTGGCGCATGAACAAGGGCATTTGGCAGAAAGACACAGCTTGCAACAAGCCTTATCGAGCTTAGGGTTTAGTATTATTTTGCTTGCGATTACAGGAGATGGTACAGATTTAGTTTCGACCTTGCCTGTGGCGCTCGTGGGGGCAAGTTATTCACGTAATTTTGAATCTGAAGCAGATCATTATGCTTTAAATACGATGCATGCTCAGGGCATTCCAACCATTCATTTTGCTCATTTTTTGGAGCGTTTGGCACAAGATACAGGAGAAGACATCGGCAAAAGTCCTTTGGATTTTTTGCAAAGCCATCCTGCAACACAAAAACGTATTCAAGCAGTCAAGGATTTTGAGCAGACGCAGCGTTTAGCGCCTTAACATCAATCAGTTAGTGTTGTTGCCAAACCGCGCTCAATTCTGTTTGTCCCATACGACTTAAATGGTCAAGCACGACTTGTTCGAGGTAACTTAAATCTGTTTCAGCATCTTTGGCTTGAATTTCAACCACAAGCTCATGTGTTTGAGGCGTGAGCAGAATTGTGGCGCTTGGCATCATAATTTGGTATTGGCTTGCATTTTCTACAACGTTAAATTTATGTTTCCAGTGGTTGAGTAGCCGCTTGGCAATGCGACTTGCTTGCGTTGTTTGAATATGAGCAGAACTGTTCATCATCTGTTGAAACCAGCATTTTGTTTATATGAGTAAAGACCTTTACCATAACAAAGTCAGACTGAAAGAAAAGTGGAATCCTGCAACGGAGCGTTGCGGAAATAGAATTATCAAATTGGATGATCTAACTGAAGAATCGAACTGAATGATCCAATCGTAACAGAATCCACAACACCAAGCAGTGTTTGCTATAATGCGCCTCAATCCCAATATTCAGCCAGGTTCTCCCATGTCCAAGCCTTATTTAATTGCGCCGTCTATTTTATCTGCAGATTTTGCTCGTCTAGGCGAAGAAGTGGAAAATGTACTTCAGGCAGGTGCCGATGTGGTGCATTTTGATGTAATGGATAATCACTATGTGCCGAATTTAACTTTCGGCGCAGGTGTGTGTAAGGCATTGAAAAACTATGGTATTACTGCACCAATTGATGTGCATTTAATGGTAAAACCTGTAGACCGCATGATTGGTGATTTTCTTGAAGCAGGTGCAGACATTATCACGTTCCATCCAGAAGCTTCAGAGCATATTGACCGTTCATTGCAACTGATTAAATCGGGTGGGGCAAAAGCGGGTTTGGTATTTAACCCTGCTACACCGCTACATTATTTAGATTATGTACTTGATAAAGTCGATCAGATTTTACTCATGAGTGTGAACCCAGGTTTTGGTGGGCAAAAATTCATTCCAATGACTTTAGAGAAATTACGTCAGGCACGTCAAATCATTGATGCTTCAGGTCGTGATATTCGTTTAGAAGTTGATGGCGGTGTAGGACCTGCCAATATTCGTGAAATTGCAGAAGCGGGTGCAGATATGTTTGTTGCAGGTTCAGCAATTTTTGGCAAGCCAGACTATAAATCGGTGATTGATGACATGCGCGCTGAATTGGCAAAAGTTGGCGCAGTCGAAGTATAAGTTTCTACAATCACAAGGTCTTAAGCTGTGGATAACTTTGTAGATAACTGTATGGATATCTATGTTGATAACACTATGGATAAGCCGATTAATTTATAAACATTGGTACATCAATTGTTTGTGACTTATACAAAATAAGTATAAAAAGGATTCAATAGAATCCTTTTTGTATATTTTAAATACACTGAATTTGTTTGGTATTTGCTCAGGTAGTCATAAAAATAAGTTGCTTAATATATAACTTGATTGTTTTAGTTGGCTTTTTAATCGCACCGATTCACTCAGTTTTTCAATGCAAAAGTTATTGTGTATAAGTGGGGCTTGAATTATATTGAGTGAGTTGTAGATTGTGGATTGCGCTTGGCAAAAATGTTCAATTCTTGCGCAAGTTCAGGTTTGCATCTTTCATACTCAGGAATTCATTTAGTGCTGACTCAACCCTACAAACAAATGTGGTTTGTTGTCCTGATGGCATTTGTCATGGGGTGGAGTGGTATTGTCAGTGCTGCGGTAAAACCTGCACACAATTGGATGATGTCAAATCATGCAGCAGGGTCTGAGCTTCTACATTCTGCAACCGCAGTGCCTATAGTGACATCTTTAGTAGATTGTCATACGACAGCTTTGCAAATGCATCCTGAAACCAAGCAGCATTTATCTGGGCATGATTCCAATGCCAACCAGCATCTCAGTCAGCACACATCTGCAACGGATACCGATTTAAATGCGGCAGGTTGTTATGGCTCGGCTGAATTTTCTACTGCCAACATGAATTGTCAGGACTGTGTGCAGTTGCATTGTCAAAGCTTAAACAGTGTGTTGAATGTGCAAGTTCCTGAACTGACTCAACCTGCAGCACTCACATCTGTCAATATTCTATTGCCTGCTTATCACGCTCAACATTTACTTGGTCATTGGCAGCAAATTTTACGTCCACCCAAAGCTTAATCCTAAATTCAAAACACTTTTCAGTTTTATTTTAAGGATTAAGTCATGTCTAAATTTTATCAGCCTACGCTGTTTTTAACAGTCTGTGCATTGTGTTCGAGTTCTGCATTTGCTGCGGTCAAGGAATATCACCTGACCATTGCAGAACAAACAGTCAATATCACGGGAAAACCTGTGCAACGCATTACGGTCAATGGGCAGTTTCCTGCGCCTGCACTCGAATTTGAAGAGGGTGATGAGGCGGTAATTCACGTTAATAATCAATTGAAAAATCAGGACTCATCTATTCACTGGCATGGTTTATTGTTGCCCGGTTTGATGGATGGTGTGCCTGGATTTAATGGTTTTCAAGGGATTAAGCCACAAGGGCATTTTGTGTATCGGTTTAAAGTGCGCCAAAGTGGCACCTATTGGTATCACGCACATTCCAAAGGTCAGGAACAAGATGGCCTATACGGTTCATTGGTGATTCATCCTAAAGCCAAGCCAGCTGTAAACGCACATGAATACACAGATCGTGATTATGTGGTGATGCTGTCAGATTTTCATGAAAAATCTAGCAATCAAATTCAGAAAGATTTAAAAATTTCAGCCGAGTTTTATCAAAATCAGCGTGAAACCTTAGGTGATGTTTGGCGTCAAATACAGCGTGATGGACTAAAAGCCACATGGTCAGACCGTAAAATGTGGAATCAGATGCGCATGCTGAAAACTGACCTTTCCGATGTCACAGGCTATACTTTTTTAATGAATGGCAAGACACCTGAACAGAATTGGACAGGTGCATTCAAGCCAAATGAAAAAGTACGTTTACGTTTTATCAACGCCTCTGCGATGTCATTTTATGATGTGCGGATTCCAAACTTAAAAATGACAGTGGTCAGTGCAGATGGTCAGCCAGTCAAACCTGTCACTGTAGATGAGTTTCGTATCGGCACTGCAGAAACCTACGATGTGATTGTTGAACCTCAAGCAGCGCATTATCAAATTGAAGCGGAATCAATAGACCGCTCAGGTTTTGCTGTGGGTAGCTTGCAGAGTGAACTTCATTCTGCAACATCAAATCTACAGCTCCCTGCAGCGCGCCCGCGTGCTTTACTCACCATGCAAGATATGGGGCATGCTACAGAGCATTCAGGCGATGATCATTCCAAGATGAACCATGCAACGATGTCTGAAATGGATCACTCAAAAATGAATCATGCAGCGATGTCTGAAATGGATCATTCCAAAATGAACCATGCAGCGATGTCGGATATGGATCATTCCAAGATGAACCATGCAGCGATGTCGGAAATGGATCATTCCAAGATGAACCATGCAGCAATGTCGGAGATGGATCATTCCAAGATGAATCATGCAGCGATGTCGGAAATGGATCATTCCAAGATGAACCATGTAGCGATGTCAGAAATGGATCATTCCAAGATGAATCATGCGGTAATGTCGGAAATGGATCATTCCAAGATGAACCATGCAACAATGTCTGAAAATACGCATACACAACATGGCATGCCTTCAACAGAACACAAAAATGCGGTGGTATATGGATGGGCAAATGCTTCTACACCCGCGGGGCATAAAGCCTTGCACTATGAAGATTTGAAATCGCTGCAGCCACAACCAGATATACGTGAACCCAGCAGTGAATTGGTCATGCGTTTAGGCGGTACGATGGAGCGTTACATCTGGACAATTAACGGCAAGAAATTTAGTGACGCCACACCGCTCAAGGTGAAATATGGTGAGCGTATTCGGATCAAATTTATCAATGACAGCATGATGGCGCATCCGATGCATTTACATGGCATGTTTATGCAGTTGGAAAATGGTCAAACGGCAGCAGAAATGCCGAATAAACACACCTTAATTGTGCCGCCAGGTCAAACTGTAACTGCACTGCTTACTGCAGATGAATTAGGTGAATGGGCCATACATTGTCATTTGCTCTATCACATGAGCGCGGGAATGATGAACAAATTGATTGTGGCACAGGTCAGTGATAATGAACCGCTTTCAACCACAGCAATTCAAGCGACAGCGCAAAAAGGAGCAACACATGCACAACATTAATCTTTTTGCGAAAACGGTTTTCAGTATTTCTGTCTGCTGCATCAGTACAGTTGGGTTGGCAGCCACAGAGGAACATAGTGCACATACTCATTCAGCAGAAATTGCTATAATCGCTGCTCAGGGTGATACTCAATCGCATCAATCGCATCAATCGCATCAATCGCATCAATCGCATCAATCGCATCAATCCGCCTCACCCGTACAAGAGTCGCAGTCACATGATCATCGTAAAGAACATGGTGCGCAGGTGTACGCGGTGAGCACTTTAGATACGCAATGGCAAGTGAATGATCATGCCGAGGGAGTGCTCAAATCTAAATTACAAACTCGTATCGGAACTGATGAAAACAAGTTGTTTGTGAAAATTCATAGCGATAAGCAAGAGTCACAAGCGACTGAATATGATGCCAAGTTGTTATACAGTCGTATGATTTCAGATTTTTGGGATGTGCAAGCAGGTGTGCGTTATCGCCATGAAGTGACTCAGCAAGCGCATCAAACAGACCGAGAAGATAAGTTTGACGCTGTGTTTGGCTTACATGGTTTAGCCCCTTATTTTTTTGAAACCGATGCTTATTTTTATTTGGGTGAGGATCAATATGCGGCTTTGAGTTTTGAAACCACAAGGGATTTGTTATTGACTCAGAAATTGATCGCACAACCTTATTTAGATGTAGATGTTATTCTGCAGGATGATGCCAAATATGCGAAAAAAACAGGACTCAACCGTGCGGCTGTGGGTATGGAAATGCGTTATGAAATTAGCAAGAACATCATGCCGTATATCAGTGCAGGTTATGAATATACGAAAGGCAATCAACAAACTGCTTGGCAGTCTGCAACAGGTTCCGAGCAGGGCGGCTTATATGCGATAGGATTCCGTGTTAGGTTTTAATGATTACGACAATTATCGCTGCAACTTCTAAATAGAATAGATTGTTCCTAAATACATAGGCTTGGTTTATACTGAGCCTATTGTGCTTTTGGGCGTGGCGTATGACTTCATCAACTCAAGATTCTCAATCGAATCAAGATAAAAACTCAGAAAACCAAAATCTAAACAATGCTGGCTGTGGTTGCGATACACAAAAAAATGTAAACCAGCCTTGTGCAACTGCGCCTGCGCCCTCCGAGTCATGTGACGACACAGGCTGTGGTTCCTCTTGTGATACAGAAAAAAGTTGTGCTGATCAAAATAGCTGTACCTCTGCAACGACTGCCAAGACAGATAAAGCAACAATTTTGGATTCGGAACTTTTGAGTCCGTGGGTGAGTGCATACCATATTCCTAAAATGGATTGCGGTGCAGAAGAGCAAATGGTGCGGATTGCTTTGGCAGACCATAATGATGTCGCTGCCTTGTCTTTTGATTTACCTGCACGACTTTTAAAGGTTTATCACAATAATCAATCTGCCACAGAAATTACCCATAAATTAGAGGCATTGGGTTTGGGTGCTGTGTTGCAACAGACTGAAGCCAATACACAAACTGAACTACCTGTATCTAACAGTGCTGCACAACAAAAAGTGCTGTATGCCTTGCTTGGCATTAATGCTGCTATGTTTTTAGTGGAATTAATCGCAGGTTTAATTGCATCTTCGACTGGGTTAATTGCTGACTCCTTAGATATGTTTGCTGATGCCGCTGTGTATGGTTTGGCTTTATTTGTCGTGGGTCAATCCGCCAAGAAACAGCTCAAAGCTGCGCATTTGTCTGGTTGGGTACAACTGGGTTTGGCTGCACTGGTTATTTTTGATGTTCTGCGCCGTTTCTTCTTGGGCAGTGAACCTGAATTCATATTGATGATGGGTATTGGCGCTGTAGCATTGCTGGCAAACGTCACCTGTTTATGGCTGATTTCAGGGCATAAGGATGGCGGAACCCACATGCAGGCCAGTTATATTTTTTCCGCCAATGATGTAATTGTTAATTTAGGTGTGATTATCGCGGGCGGTTTGGTGATGCTCACAGGCTCGAATTATCCAGACCTGATCATCGGCTTAATTGTGGCCATGTTTGTGTTGAATGGTGCGCGCAAAATTTTAAGTTTAAAATAGATGGGTCATCGCAGCGCGGTGGCTTAAATTGCAACAGGAGGAACGACCTCCCTTGTTTGGGTTTTTAGAAATAGTCAAAGTGACTGAAGACTTGACAGGAAAAATCTTCAGGACGGCCTGATTTCATGCTATTGAAGGAGGGCATTATGGCCTGGATAATGTTGATATTGGCGGGTATTTTTGAAGTGGTTTGGGCATATTCTATGAAGTTGTCCGATGGTTTTAGCAAACTGACGCCCAGTATCATCACCCTATTTTTTATGATTTTAAGTTTTGCCTTGCTTGCGTATGCTATGCGTAGTTTACCTTTAGGTACGGCTTATACGATTTGGACAGGTATAGGCGCAGTCGGTTCATTTTTAGTCGGTATTTTTATTTTAGGCGAACCTGCTAGTGCCATGCGTATGTTGGCGGCTGTGTTGATTGTTTCAGGTTTGTTACTTATGAAAATTTCATCTAGCTAACTTGGACTGTAGTCATTTGGTGTGTACGCTCAACAATAGATCGGTTTGAGTTAAAAAACAGGATGATCTGATACCCCACCTGCTTGAGGAGAAAAATAATGCAATTGGCATTTACTGAAATGGACACTCCTGTAGGCGTGCTTAAATTGGTGGCTCACGATCATGCATTGGTCGCGGTAATGTGGGATAACGAAGATCATAAACGGGTACGTTTAGCCAGTTTAGTTCGACAAGATGATCATCCAATTTTGCTGAAGACTCAGCAGCAACTCCAAGAGTATTTTGCAGGTCAGCGTCAACAATTTGATCTACCTCTCGATTTTGAAGGCACTGAATTTCAGAAGAAAGTCTGGCAGGCGTTATTAAGCATTCCTTTTGGGGAAACTCGCAGTTATAAGCAAATTGCCGAACAAGTTGGTAGTGTGAATGCGATGCGTGCCGTAGGTGCGGCAAATGGTAAAAATCCAATTTCGATTATTGCGCCGTGTCATCGGGTAGTGGGTGCAAGTGGAAAATTGGTGGGCTTTGCAGGCGGGTTGGATAATAAAGCGATTTTGTTAAAGTTAGAATCTTCAAATTCAAAAGTTTAAATAACTGTGATTCAACAACAATTTTGATCAAAATAAAATAGAGCAGGGGAAATGTTAAAAACATTATTGTTGCAGTTTTGGTGGCTTATTCTGCTTGTTGCAGGTGTAGGACTGATCAAAATTTTCAAACCGTTTCTTAAGGGAAAGGCAGGAGAACTCGCAGTAAGTGCGCATGTGAAGTTGTATCTAGATGAACATTATATCTTGTTGAATGATGTAACTCTGCCTGATGAGTCCACAGGAACAACTCAAATAGATCATATTTTATTGAGTCCTTTTGGAATTTTTGTGATTGAAACAAAAAACTATAAAGGTTGGATTTTTGGTGGAGAACGCCAAAAAGTATGGACACAAAAAATTTATAAAAAGACCTACAAGTTTCAAAATCCTGTCTATCAGAACTATAAGCATATAAAAGTTTTGGAATCAGTATTAAGCGATATTATCGAGCCTGAATATCTGCATTCTGTGATTGTATTTATGCCAGACTGTGAGTTTAAGACCTCTTTGCCCAACAATGTTTTTAAAGGCAGTGCATGGGTTGAGTATGTCAAAGGTTTTCGGCATGAAGTCATTTCACCGATGAAACTGAAACGTATTCAGCTGAGAATTGAAAAAGAACTACTTGATAAGTCTTGGAAAACCAATCGTCAACATGTCGAAAATTTAAAACAACGGCACGAACATTAAAAAAGTTGCAATAAAAAACCCTGATACAGTGTGATCAGGGTATGAAAGAGTTGAACGATAAGCACTAAAACCTTTTCGGAATTTTCTGTCCATTCGGTACAGGCGTTTCCGCATTTTTAAGCACACCAAACAGCCAAGTTTCTGCATGTTGTACCGCTTGTTTCAGTTGATCTCCTAATGCCAAGCGACCTGCAATAAAACTCGCCAAAGAACAGCCTGAACCGTGATATTCACCTTCAAGACGTGGACAGCGGGTTTCGGAAACCATTTCATTGTTAATATACAGCGCATTACGAATGTGATCAGGGGTATCTTCATGCCCACCTTTGATCAAAACAGCCTGCGCCCCCATGGCAAATAATTTAGCCGTTGCACGCTCTAAATCATCTTCATCCGTTAAAGCGCGTAATTCCAATGTATTTGGCGTGATTAACGTCGCCAGTGGAATTAACTCGACAAATGCCTGAACCAACGTCGCTTGATCACCTAAAGAACCACCACTATTGGCAACCAAAACAGGGTCAAGCACATATGAATAATCAGGATGTGCACGTAAAAAATCTGCCAGTGCTGCAATATTGTCAGTGGTGCCCAACATGCCCGACTTTACAACTTTAATGGGCAAATCATTCACCACCGCATTGGCTTGTGCCAATAACAACTCTTTCGAAGTGGCTTCAAAGCCAAACACTTGCTGAGAGTTTTGAATAGTCAGTGCTGTGCAGGCAATCGCTGCATGTGCACCGCTATTGCCAACGGCTTCAATATCAGCCTGTAAACCAGCGCCACCCGAAGGGTCTAAACCAGAAAAACAAAGTACTGTTGGTCGCACACACATATCCTTAATTGCTTCTATTTACGTTAGTATAGGCAACTTTAGAGTAACTCTCGATAGTCATTTAGGCGCACATAGGCTGACATTGTGATAAAGAACCTTTTAATTGATTTGGATGGCACGTTGACCGACCCGAAAGAGGGCATTACCGCTTCTGCGCGTTATGGTTTGGCTAAGGTTGGACATCCTATTGCAGATACGGAAAATATTGATTGGATTATCGGGCCGCCCTTAAAAGCCTCTTTGGCAAAATTACTTCATGTAGATGTGCATGACGTATTGGCAGAGCAAGCCTTAGCAGGCTATCGAGAGCGTTTTGCTGCAACAGGCTTATTTGAAAATCATGTCTTTGCAGATACTGCCGCAACATTGGCAGATTTAAAACAGCAAGGCTATCGACTGTTTTTAGCAACAGCCAAACCTGAAATTTATGCACGCCAAATTTTAGATCACTTCGATTTATTGCAATATTTTGAATATCCCTACGGTAGCGAACTGAATGGCGAGCGTACCAATAAAGCGGATTTAATTGCCTATATTTTGCAGCAAGAACAATTGCAACCTGAACAATGTTTAATGATTGGAGATCGTGAACACGATATTTTAGGTGCACGAGCCAATGGAGTCGATTGTGTTGCAGTCGAATACGGCTATGGTTCGGCTCAGGAGTTAGACTTGGCTGCACCAAAACATAGAATTCAGTGTTTTGCGCAAATTTTGTCGGTGCTTGAACAGTTATCTGGATGAGCGAGATGCTTACATCTGTTTGCATTTCTAGCGCAGTGTTATTGCAAAGATCGTGCTTCAATATTTAATTTGAATATTTAATTTTAATATTGAAAGAGGGTATGTGATGAAGATATTTAGTCAATCTATTGCAGTAGTAGCGGTTTCAATACTGATGACTGCATGTGCCAATCATGCTGCTACATCCACAACACCTACTGCGCAGGTCGAAATGTACACATCATTGCAACATCGACAGTGTGAGCCAGATTCAGGTTTAACCCTTACAGAAATTGTTCAGCGTTTACAGCAGGCACAGATTCAAGTGAAGCATGCCAGTGTAGGTTCAGATGGGCGGATGTATGCACAGGTCTGTGGTGGTGCAGATGAAAAAATTGCTATAGTCACCATTCCTCAATCTCAGCAAAAACAAGCAGCGGCATTGGGTTTCCAGCCTTTCTCAGCAATACGTTGAATCAAAGCATAAGTGTTGTTTGTGTTGTCATCCATAAAAAAACCTCAGTTCTTTGCACTGAGGTTTTTTTACAACCGAATCAGGTTGAGATGTCAGGATACTTGGCGTTTCAAATTTTAGAACTGCGGTTTTACCACGACTAAAATTACAATCGCCAATAACAGCACCGTTGGCATTTCATTGAAGAATCGCCAAAACTTGTGTGATTTATAATGCGCATTGCCAATTAGTTTTTGGCGGTAATAACCACAAACTAAATGGTAAATCACCAATAAACCGACTAATCCCACTTTCAGGTAAAACCATAACGCATCGTGGTAATTCCGGGTCGCATCGCCCCAATCTACCAAAAAGTGTGCCGTAATGAGGGTGGCAATCATCGACGGCCACATAATTCCTCGGTACAACTTACGTTCCATGATTTCAAAACGCTGATGGCTCAGTGTATCTTCACTCATGGCATGGTAAACATATAAACGTGGTAAGTAGAACAATGCAGCGAACCAGCAAACCACGGCAATAATATGTAATGCTTTTACCCATAAAAAAGCATCAGAAGGTGCATCCATCGACTATCCTATAGGGGATTATTCATCCCACTTCTTGAAAATAAGGCAGGCATTTACACCGCCAAAACCGAAACTGTTACTCATCACAGTATTCAATTTCGTGTCGCGTTTTTCAAGTACGATATCAAATGCTTTAGCACCTTCATCAAGTTCAGTAACGTTGATATTTGGTGCAATGAAGTCGTTTTGCATCATTAAGACAGAATAAATTGCTTCTTGAACGCCTGCAGCACCCAAGCTGTGACCTGTCATCGACTTCGTTGAGCTGAGTGCAGGTACTTTACTTTCACCAAACGCACGTTCCATGGCTTTTAATTCAGTCACGTCGCCTGCTGGGGTAGAAGTACCATGTGTGTTGACATAGTCAATTGCGTCTACACCGTGTTGTTTTGCTTCGTCTAAAGCCATCAAGATACAACGTGTTGCACCTTCGCCGCTTGGAGCAACCATGTCTGCACCGTCAGAGTTTGCAGCATACGCAACCACTTCAGCTAAAATGTTTGCACCACGTGCTTGAGCGTGTTCAAGTGATTCAAGAACCACGAAACCGCCACCACCTGCAATGACGAAACCATCACGGTCTGCAGAATACGGACGAGATGCTGTTTCTGGAGTGTCGTTGTATTTAGAACTCAATGCACCCATCGCATCAAACAATAAGCTTTGTGACCAGTGATCTTCTTCACCGCCACCTGCTAGCATTAAATCTTGTTTACCCAATTGAATGAGGTTGTAGGCATAACCAATTGCATCGGCAGAAGTTGCGCATGCACTGGTAATTGAGTGCGCAATACCTTGTAATTTGAATGCAACGCCCAAGTTTGCCGTAATCGTGTTTGACATGTTGCGCGGTACGAAGAATGGACCAATTTTACGCGCACCTTTTTCTTCAAGTAGCTCAATCATTTCTGCAACAGATGCTGTAGAGTTACCGCCTGAACCACCTGCGATACCGTAACGTGGGTTGCCTGCTAAATCTTCTTGCTTTAAGCCCGCGTGTTCAATGGCATCTACTGCAGCGTTGTAAGCGTACATCGCACACACGCCCATAAAGCGTTTTAATTTACGGTCAATGTGGTCAAAGTTTTGTTCAGCTGCTGCACTTACGTGGCTTTTGAAATTAAGTTCAGCATAAGTTGGGTTGGAACGTGTCCCAGAAATACCGTTTTGTAAAGAATGAGTCACAGCTTCTAAAGTATTACCAATGCACGAGTTAATGCCCATGCCGGTGATTACAACACGTTTCATCTACAGATCCCTTTTATGGTGATAATGTCGAGCCGAACACCGTAATTGCAAAGCAATCGCTGATACGGTATGACTCATGTCTTACAATTGCGTTCATAATAGCAGAAAGAATTTTGAATTCTTATGGCAAATATGATGCCACTTTGCAAGTAAGATCAAACTGCAGTGAAGCGGCGAATGAGATGCAGGAAGCCAACCAAAAGATACACAATCATATTGAGATAAACTTAGACTACACCTAGTATTTACCCATAAATCATAGAAATTAAAAATGAGGAGTAAGAATGTCAGATTCCAACAATAAACAATCAAGCGGATTCTTCTCGAATGCGATTGGGGTGGCTAAAAAGCTCAGCAGTACAGGCATCCATGTATTGCAGCAAGTTGCACCGGTTGCTGTAGCAAAGGATGAGCACAGTGCAAAATCAGGGCAAATTATTGAAGGTCAGGCGCGTAGTTTTAGTGCTTTTCAAGCACGTCAATATGACAATCCTCAACACATGCTCAGACAACACGTGCCACAAGTTTCACGTCAGCTTTTAGGTCGTCACTATAACCGCGTCAATCAGGTGGCAAGTTTTGTGTCGCCCGATTTTTCTGATAAAATTTCAGATTACCTATTTGATCAGTTGAATAGTTTTACTTCCAATGTTAGCTCTGTAGATGATGTGCTTGATCAGGCTGGTGTACGTGATTTAGAAGAATTGACTCAAGATTTGGATCGTTCTAAACGAATTAGTCAGGCACTCGCAGAACAAAATAAATGGATTGCATCACTGCAAGGCGCATTAACAGGTGCAACAGGAGTGATTGGCTCAACAATTGATGTGCCTGCATCTATTGTGATGTCTTTACGTACCATTTATCAGGTGGGGCGTGCCTACGGCTTTGAACTGAATAAAGATACCGAGCAAGAAATTGTTCAGTTTATTTTTAAACAAATTGATTTAGGTGTGATTGCAGAAAAGCAAGCAGTGTTGATGGGGTTAAAAACCTTATCCAATATGCTGCAAACTCATGATGTGCATCAACTACAGAATATGCTCGGTTCAAGCAATGATTATGAGGCATTTAAGAAATACTTCTTGAATGAGCAAGGTCAAGTCAAATGGCCTTGGTTGAACCATGTACCTAAGTTTTCCATGTTGAATAAACTCACGCCTGTAGCAACCGCATCGGTGAGTGCAGTATATAGCTGGAAATTAGTTGAGGATGTGCATCAAAAGGCACAGCAAGTGTTTTCAAATGCTCGCAGCTATTTAATTCAGCATAAAGACAGCAATTTATCTGCCATTCATGCGTATGAAAAATCGTTAGAATTACTGGCACAGGCTGCGCCTAAACTCTTGGAACAATTGAAGGGTAATGAAGCCAAACATGCGCAAGATGCATTGGTAGAGGGGCAAGAGCGCGCAGAATCTGCACCGTCAGATGCTCTAGTGCAAACCTTATCAGACCATGAAAGTATCCGAACGGTAAAAGTGCAGAAAAAATCGGACAAAGTGGAAACAACGGCAGCACAGCGAGATGAAAATATTCAGCAAGGCTTAGTAGAACTGGCAGATCAAATGCTAGAGCCACATGCTGAAGTTGCACCGCAAAAACCAGCTGTACCTGCCGATGAAATTGATGAATATATGCTAGAAGATGCTTTGGAGCCTGTGAAAGATTCAACCCAAATGGCTGAAACTGTTTCAGATAATCCAGTAACATCAAGCAAAGAAACTGCAAGGCAGGTTACAAAAAAACCGAGAACTCGTACAAGTACTCGCAAGCCAAAAGCTGAATAAAAACAAGTGATAAGTAGAAATTGGGTTGGTGTTTTAACTGCCTATGCAATATTGACCATTATTCTATCTTCGCTTACAATTGAATGCCCTCAAAAAGTAGTATGTTTTGGGGCTTTTTAATAACGGGAGAATTGCCACATGGCAACAACAAATCAGTTGATCCGTAAGGGTCGTACGACTTTGGTTGAAAAATCAAAAGTTCCTGCGTTGAAGGCTTGTCCACAACGTCGTGGTGTTTGTACACGTGTTTACACAACTACACCTAAAAAACCTAACTCAGCAATGCGTAAAGTTTGCCGTGTGCGCTTAACTTCAGGTTTTGAAGTTTCTAGCTACATCGGTGGTGAAGGTCACAACCTACAAGAGCACAGTGTTGTTCTTATCCGTGGTGGTCGTGTTAAAGACTTAC
>ERZ650312.94-NODE-94-length-40887-cov-11.428659_pt1 | contig 40887 bp, 38 predicted proteins | sample MGYA00376248_ERZ650312 | MGnify/ENA primary metagenome ERZ650312 (study PRJEB26733, sample SAMN07839316) | wastewater metagenome | biome: urban; feature: wastewater treatment plant; material: waste water | place: USA: North Carolina | collected 2016-07-28 ... | reverse complement strand
TACGGAAGCTCTATTTTGTTTTGCTCCAAAATCGGCAAAAACTCTTTCAAAAAATCCTCCGCCCCGAGAGGTGTTTTTTTGATATCTACAAATATCCGATACTCTATATCTATCCCGTAATTACCGTATCCGACAACCGTCAAAACAGGGGGTTCCAACATCTCTTTGCCGAGCATATCGGCCGTTTTTTCATCCAAGAGGGCTTTTAGCATCTCCAAATCGGTGGAATAGCCGACCGAAAATTTTATTTTTTTTCTAATCCTCGACGAGTCTTTTGTCAAATTCTCTATCTGTCCGGCAAAAATCGTGGAGTTTGGTATGAGGATTGTTATCTCATCTGCCGTTTTAATATTTGTAGTCCGTAGGTTCACAGAGGTCACAACCCCCGTTTGACCGTTTGGAAGAGATAGAACATCACCGATTTTGATAGAGTTTTCAAACAAGAGTATCACGCCGGACACGAAGTTTGAGATAACACCCTGAAGACCGAAACCGATACCGACAGAGAGGGCGGAGACGATAATCGCAAAATTCGTCAGATTTAGCCCAAGCCCCGTCAAAATCACAAAAAATATCACGATATACGAAATGACGGTAACCGTTTTGGTTGTTATAAACCTGATATGGTCTATCTTTGTGTCTTTGTATTTGCGCTCAAAATATGCCGGAATCACTTTTTTGTTGAGCCATCCGGCGGCCAGATAGACCAAAGCGGCGGCAAACAAAACAAGGAGTATAGACTTTACCTGTATATCGGAGTTATTGACCACAAATAACGAATGGTTCCAAACTTTTAATACCGCCGCCGTCGCATCCTCAACAAAAGTGCCGGTCTTTGTAGTTATGGAGCCGTCAAAGTTTTTAAAAACCGTCTCAAATACCATAGCGTTCAACCCGTTTTCGGCCAACAACGCATCAAAAGCGGCTTTTTGTTTGAGATATTCACCGTGTAGTTCGCTGTTTTTCTGGTTTACGGCGAGATTTGGAAACTCTTTTATTTTGTATGTTTTACCTAGCAGGGAGTCTAGCTTTTTTTTATCCTCTTTTGCATCTGTTTTTGATTTTATGTTTTTGATGAGCCTTATTTTCTCATAAAAATCGGCCTTTATCTCATAGCTTTTCCCTCTTATAGAGGATATGGAGGCTTCAAGCGCTATACGCTCCAACATGATATTGTTTTTTGTAGAGGCCGCCTCTTTTGATAGCTCATCCATGAGATTTGCCTCACGTTTTATCTTTGAGCGCAAATCTACGTCATCGTTTTCAAAAACAAGCTTTTTTTTGACTATCGCATCGACTAGCCCCTCTTTTACCGCAACCAGATTCTCTCTTTGGATTGATAGCTCCAAGGCCTTTCTGTCAAGCTTTCGATACTCCAAAATAATCGGGATAATATCGGTATCATATAGGTTTTTTGTCTGCGAACCTAGTAGTACGGTCACTAGCTTTGCCTGTCTCGATTTTATAGAGGCGGTCACCCTATCTATGTTTTCAACCCTATCCTTTAGGTACAGCTTTGCATAGATCCCCCGAAGATTTGAAAATGCCTGTTCATAGCTGTATACATCGGCTAGCTTCCCCTCCTCGTCGTTTATGACGTTTATCGGTTTCAGTATCTCTTTGTAGCTCTCGGTTAGCCCCTTGTCATCCAGACTCTTGATGTATCCGGCAAATTTTGTCTCATCGGTGATTTTTAGACTGTCTCTGTCTATTTTAATAAAATCAGACTCCAATACACCACCAAAGGCAAAAGCAATCAATAAAAAGATTAAACCCAAAAATCTCATCTAAAAACCGCCGATGCCGCAAGGGCTGCATAGCACTCCTCTAGCCCCCTGACCCCCTCTTTTGCTCCGATGCCGAGTCTTTGACTTCTAAACGTCTCCGTCGTTACCGTTTTTTCCCTGTTTTTTCCGGCAACCTCGATAGAGACTTTGAGTACATATACGCTCCCCGTCTCGTCGTACTCCTGATACGAATCAAGCGGCTTAACAGACACCGTAGAGATAGCCGGATTAAAAGCGGTCTGGAATAGCACCTCATACAAAAACTCTTTGTGGTTTTTTGCCAGATATGAATTTTTATAAGGGAGCAATACCCCCTCTTTTTTGTACCAAATCTTGTCAGTAGAGAGATAAAGCGGTGTATCTACGACTATTTGAACACTTTTTTGGTTCGCCGTTTTCTCCGTTTTGACGGTCGGTATATAGTATTTTGTCTCCCCTTTTTGGGAGCAACCTGCAAAAAAAACCAAAAATACAAAAACTAAATATCTCATTATCTATCCTCTCCGGGACCCGCCGGAATGCTCGACGAATCAAATATAACAGCGCTCGGGTTTTTGTTTATATCGTTAATCATAGTATTTGATGCGGCGGCTACGTCACCCAATTTCTCAAGGAGCCTATCGGTTTTTTCGGAGAGATTTTTTACCTCGTCTTTGAAATCAAAATCCCCTTTTTTTATCCGCCCGTCAAGGGAGTTTGCCGTATCCGAGGCAGATTTTGCCGCTTTTTGTATCTCTATGAGACTTTTTTTTAGCTCTGCCGGAAGCTCTTTTGAGCCGTCTATCATAGTGTTGGCTCCATCCATCGCTACGGATACTTTTTCGGTTGCTATGCGTAGATTTTTTAGCAGTTTTGATAACTCGTCTATATTGCGTTCACTCAAAACCGTATCTATTTTTAACATTATTTTTTGCACATTATCCATTAGACTGGGGATTGATGCATCTACCTTGCTCAAAAACGACGGGGCATATTTGATAACAGGCAGTTTGTCGCTTGAGCTCTCCTTTAGGAGTTTATCTTTGTTTTCTCCAGGGGTAATATCCAAAAAATTAAGCCCCGTGATCACTTGCGGCTTTAACATAGCGGCCGAACTCACTTTTATCGGGGTTCCCTTTTTTATTTTTAGGATTAGCTCTATTAGTTCGGTATTTTCATCGTTTATCCTAATATCCTGAACACTCCCCACCGTAACACCTCTATATTTTACGGCCGCTTCGATATTTAGCCCAGATACCGATTCGGTTACCAAAACCCTATAGTAGTCATAGTCGTTTTTGTATCCGAATTTTCCCAGCCAAATGACAATACCCGCAAACAAAGCGAGAAAAAAAACGGTAAAAATACCGACTATTCTATAGTTTACCTTGCTCTCCAAGTTCTCTCCTACTTAAATAAAACGCAAATATAGGCAAAGCCCGTATTTGCGGCAGGGACACGAGTGTCCCTTGCAACCCCCTGAAGCTTCCCGCTTTTAGCGGGAGAGGAGGTGGAATTAGGTGTCAAAAAAACTATCCAGAAACGGGTGGCCGAGACTTTTTGCCCCGTCCACCGAACCGCAAAAAACCGCTTTTTTATCATGCAATGCCAACACCGTATCGGAGATATCGTTTACCGTATGGACATCGTGGCTTACTATGACAAATGTTAGCTTTAGAGCTTTGTTTAGTGACAAAATCAGCCTGTCAAAAGCTCTGGAAGATATAGGATCCAGACCGGATGTAGGCTCATCCAAAAATAAAAGTGTCGGCTCCAAAGCAAGCGCCCTAGCAAGCGCCGCCCTCTTTTTCATCCCACCGCTAAGCTCACTGGGATAGAGCGAGGCAACATACGGGCTAAGACCTGCCAAAGATAGTTTGTAAGAGACTATCTCCTCCAAAAAAGTGTCCCTAAAGTCGGTATACTCCAAAAGCGGCAACGCTACGTTTTGCCCCACCGTAAGCGATGAAAACAGTGCCGACGACTGAAACAAAACGCCCCAGTTTTTAGAAAAAGATTTCAGACCCCCCTCATCCAAGGAGAGCATATCCTCACCGAAAATTTTTATCTCTCCGGATTTTGGCCGCAAAAGCATTATTAGCTCTTTTAAAAGCGTAGACTTTCCGGCACCGGAAGAGCCTATAATCGTAAAAATCTCCCCTTTTTGTACCTCAAACGATACATTATCATGCACCCGTCTATCCCCAAATTCGGTAACTAGATTTTTTACGCCGATTACACTCATATCCCAAGCCTAGAGTAAATCACCGAAAACAGAGCATCGCAAGCGATAACGGCAAAAATAGAGTTCACTACGCTAACCGTCGTCATCACCCCGATACTCTCGCTACTCCCTCTGACCTGCAACCCCCTGAAAATCCCTATCGAAGCTATCAAAAATGCAAAAAACGGAGCCTTTGACAGCCCCACAAACAGATGTTTTAGCGGGAGCATAAGCTGTAATCTCCCCAAAAACTCCGAAAATGAAAGCCCCAACTGCAAGTTTGCAATCACCATCCCGCCGAATATCGCCACGACATCGGCAAACAAAATCACAAGCCACAACGTAAGCGTCAGAGCCAAAATACGGGGCCATACCAAAAAATAAAACGGCTCAAACCCCATCGTTTTCATAGCGTCTATCTCTTCGGTTATTTTCATTACCCCGATTTCAGAGGTGTAGCTAGCGCCCGATCGCCCCGCTATGACGACAGCCGTAATCAACGGAGCCAACTCCCTTGTTATCGAAATCCCGACCAAATCAACGGTAAATATCGCCGCCCCGAATTGCTCCAACTGCAAAGAGCCTTGATAAGTGATGACGACCCCTATCAAAAAAGCGGTCAAAGCGACTATAGGGAGGGCGTTTATGGAGGATTGCTCAATCTGTTTGACTATCGAAGCAAACCTAAAATTTCCACCCGTAAAAATCTTTGGAGCGGTAAATATAAGCCTCCCCAAAAACTCTGAGTATGACAAAAAATCGGACAACTTTGAGTATGCCGCCTCCCCTACCCTCTCAAAAAAAGTCGGGTCGTTGTGCGTTAGCTTGTACGGTTGTTCTTTGGTATTTTTGAGGACAATTTTGAAAATCCCTAAAAACTCAGGTTTTATGGAGACGACTTTTACCTCTTTTTTGTATCCGGTCAACTCTTTTTTGAGCCATATTATCGCCAAAGCCCCTACGCTGGATATTGCCCCCACATCCGATAAATCCAAAAATACGGTTTTTTGGGTGGAGTGTTTTGTGATTTTTTTGATTTTTTCACGGCTTTGGGTTATCCCTGCGCCTACCCATCCGCCGCAAAGCTTTATCCGTAATTCGTCGCCCGATTCAAAATACAAAAATCCGCCGTTTTCCAAAAAATAATATCCTAAAATTTATGAATTTATCAGAGCAACTAGTTGCGAGAGCCCTCACGCTGAAGACCTCATTTTGGGCTTTGCCTAAAATGAGAGGTTAATCAGTGGTTCTATTTTGTCAAAACCGCCAAAGCCTCTTTTTTGTGCCTCTCTTTGGCAAAATCTGCGGCAGTTTTTCCGGCATTGTCCACCGCATCTTTTTTGGCTCCGTGCCTCAAAAGAATCGAGGCGGTTTTTGCATTACCGTAAAACGAGGCCGCCATCAAAGGGGTTTGACCGACTACGTTTTTTGACTCAATATCGGCACCGTGACTAAGCAAAATCTCGACAATCTCAAAATTTCCGTACATCGCCGCAAAATGGATCGGGAAATATTTTTTGGAGTTGTATTCGTTCGGGGTTAGACCCGCCTCCATAAATACCCTGACGATAGCCGGTCTATCGACGTATGAGGCGATCATCAAAGGGGTTAGCTCATCGGAGGCCAGACAGTAGTTTAGCTCTTTTATGGATTCTTTTTTTGCCCGAAAGTATTTTACGTCGTTTTTCTCTATCGCATCCACAATCTCTTTGTCGCAGTCCGGTGGACGAGGGATGGATTTTGGCTTTTGGTTTTCGGTAAGCTTTTGCTCCATCTTCTCAAAAAAGCTCTCCTGGGATTCGTACCTATCGTTTCTAATATCACCCTCCCCTTCGGCTAACAACTTTAGCATGGCTATTGCATTTTTCATATTTTGATAGCTCTCAATATCCTGAATAACGGCTTTGGCCTCTCCGTTTTGGGTAATAATGAGAGGATTGTGTGAATCGTTGACATACGAGATAGCATCGGCAGTTTTTGCCTTTAGGTAGCTGATTGGTTTTATGTCTGCCGCTAAGTTCATGTAGTAGCCTTTTGTTGTTGTCCAAATATGGTACTAAATTTAATCTTATGCTGTGCGAAAAAAGGCAGGGGGGAGCAAGAAAGGCAATGATGCCCCCTTCTCCCGTTGAGGTTCTATCTCTCGGATAGTTTGTAGTTTTCTATCTCATTGAAGTTTAGATATTTGTAGATGTCGTTTTCTTTGCCGTTGATTGCGGCAGGTACGACGCTCATATACTCTTCTACCGTAGGGATGCGGCCTAGTTTTGCGCATACGGCGGCAAGTTCGGCGCTTCCTAGATAGACTCTTGTATTTTTGCCTAGTCTATTGTCGAAGTTTCTAGTGCTTGTAGAGAACACCGTAGTACCCTCGGCCGCTTGCGCTTGGTTGCCCATACATAGAGAGCACCCTGGGATTTCGGTTCTTGCACCTATGGCGTTGTAAACCTCATAGTAACCCTCATTCATCAGCTGTTTTTCGTCCATTTTGGTCGGAGGGACTATCCAGAATGTGTTGACGGCTATTTTGCCCTCACCTCTCATAACCTCTCCGGCCGCTCTGTAGTGACCGATATTTGTCATACAAGAGCCTAGGAATACCTCTTGTATAGCATCTCCCGCTACTTCGCTAAGCGGTCTTACGAAGTCAGGGTCGTTCGGACAAGCCACTAGCGGCTCCGTCAGGCTATCAAGGTCGATTTCGATTATCGCCGCATACTCGGCGTCTGCATCCGGCTCCATTAGATTCGGATTTTTGAGCCAATCTTTCATTTTGTCGGCTCTTCTTTGAAGCGTCGCCTTGTCCTCATATCCGGCCTCTATCATCGCCTCCAGTAAGGTGATATTTGATTTTAGGTATTCGATTACCGGCTCTTTGTCTAGGCGCACCGTACAAGCGGCGGCGCTTCTCTCGGCAGATGCGTCGCTTAGCTCAAACGCTTGCTCTACTTTTAGAGTCGGCAACCCCTCGATTTCAAGTACCCTACCGTTAAAGATATTCTTTTTATTTTTCTTCTCGATAGTTAGCAGCCCCGCTTTTTCGGCATAGTACGGAATGGCGTTTACAAGGTCTCTTAGCGTGATTCCGGCTTGCATTTTGCCTTTGAATCTCACAAGTACCGATTCCGGCATTTCAAGAGGCATAGAGCCTGTCACCGCCGCAAACGCAACAAGGCCGGAACCCGCCGGAAACGACACCCCTATAGGAAATCTGGTATGGCTATCACCGCCCGTCCCTACCGTGTCAGGAAGTACCATTCTGTTTAGCCAGCTATGGATTACGCCGTCCCCCGGCTTGAGGCTCACACCGGTTCTTGACGTTATAAAGCCAGGAAGCGTTTTGTGTAGCGTCTCATCGGACGGCTTTGGATAGGCCGCCGTATGGCAGAAGCTTTGAAGGACAAAATCGGCAGAGAAGCCAAGTGCGCTAAGCTCTTTTATCTCATCCCTAGTCATTGGCCCCGTAGTGTCTTGACTACCCACAGTCATAGTGTGAGGCTCACAGTATGTCCCCGGTCTGATGCCGGTTACACCGCATGCTTTTCCGACCATTTTTTGAGCTAACGTATAGCCCTTGCCCGTATCTGTCGGTTGTTCCGGTTTTTTAAATATCTCCTCGGCACCCATACCTTTGATGTTTCTGGCTTTTGTCGTTAGCCCTCTACCGATGATTAGCGGCACACGCCCACCCGCTCTCACCTCGTCAAGGATAGTGTTCGGGGAGAGCTTGAACGTAGATATGACGCTTCCGTTTTTGCTGATTTCCCCTTTTTTGATGTCGATTTTTATCACATCCCCTGTCTCCATTTGCGTCACATCCGCCTGAATAGGCAAAGCGCCGGAGTCTTCGCACGTCGCAAAAAATATCGGAGCGATAACGCTACCGATTACTACGCCGCCCGTTCTTTTGTTCGGCACACCGGCAATATCAACGCCTAAATGCCATTGCACGGAGTTTGCCGCTGATTTTCTGGAGCTTCCCGTACCTACGACATCGCCCACATACGCTATAGGCATCCCTTTTTTCTTTAGCTCTGCGATAGTAGAGAGGCCGTCAGGCATTTTTGCTTTTAACATAGAGTTTGCGTGAAGCGGGATGTCGGCTCTCGTGAACGCTTCGCTGGCCGGAGAGAGGTCATCCGTATTGGTCTCCCCCGGAACCTTGAACACCACGACCTCCATCACGTCAGGGACGGACGGCTTATTTGTAAACCACTCCGCATTTGCCCAGCTATTTAGCACCTCTTCGGCAAGTACGTTTGATTTTGACAACTCCACGATGTCATTGAATGCCTCATACACCAAAAGTGTATTTTTTAGCTCATTTGCCGCCGCTTTCGCAACAGACGTATCATCTCCGCAAAGTGCATTGATTAAAGGCTTTACATTGTAACCGCCAAGCATACGACCTAGCATCCTGACCGCATCCAGTTTTGAGATACTGGCGCACTCCTCTACACCGTCAAGTATTTTTGATAGATACTCGGCTTTGACTTTTGCACCGTCGTCAACACCCGGATTTACTCTGTTTTCTAACAAGTCCGCAAGCTCCGCATTTGCTTTTTTCTCGCCCCTAAGTAGCTCCACCACTTCGGCAACCTGATTTTTATCAAGCGCCAAAGGGGGTACGCCAAGAGCCGCCCTCTCATCGATATGTTGTTTATAGTTTTCCGTAAAGCCCATCTTTAAGCCCCTTTTTCTATTTGGTTTGGGTAATATTACCTACTTTTGAATATTTTTAAAACAATAATGTTTCAAAAAGTAATCTTTTTTTGAAGCTAAAAACAAAAAATGTTACTTTTTTACTCAAAGGATTTTTATGAGGTTTAAACTAGAGGGGCTACAAAACACCCAAAATACAATAGATACGGTGTGCAAAAAGTGCGGAGAGCTAATGAGTGAGTGTATTTGCGGCAAAAAACCAGAGGTAAAAGCAAAAAATGAATACAAAGTTTCGCTCTCCATGGAAAAAAGAAACGGGAAGCCCGTAACGGTCGCCGGAGTATTTTATCTATCCGAAGAGGACGAAAAAGCCCTGCTTACAAAAATCAAAAAATCGTTAGCGGTCGGGGGGGCGGCAAAAGACGGAAAGCTAGAGTTTCAGGGGGAACACAGAGATAGACTAAGGGAGATTTTGAAAAAAGAGGGGTTTGGGGTTAAAAACTAATAGTGATACCTGCACGAAATAATTCTAAGCATCTCATTATCCACCTCATACACTAGCCGATGTTCTAAATCTATACGCCTAGAATAGCATCCGGCAAGTTCATATCTCAGAGGCTCCGGCTTCCCTATGCCGCTATATGGGTTACGGATACACTCCTGTATGAGCGTATTGATTTTTTTGGCAATTTTTTTATCTCTCTCTTGCCAATATAAATAATCATCCCACGCATCAGGAGTGAACAATAGCTCCATTATCCGATTAGCTCCTTTTTGACTACTTTGCCGTCTCTGGCCTGCCCTAGTGACCGGAGTAGATGTGCTTTGTTTGCAGGACTTGAAAGTAAATAGCCTGTCTCGCTGAGAGAGTTATAATCTTCGAGTGACATGACAACGACATGTTCATTATTTTTTCTAGTGACTATGCACGGTTCGTGCGACGACACCACCTCGTCAAATACGCTTTTTAGATTATTACGAACCTCTGTAAACGATATTGCCGTCATTTTCTGCTCCATATCTTGTACATTTTTTTGCACAGTATATCGAAACTTTTTTCAAAAATGCCAATCTTTTACGTTTGAAACATAAGAACCCTTTGTGACTTTGGCAAATACGGTCACTTTGGTTTTTGTTGCTTTTGAAATTTCCATTATTGTCGGCAAATTGGCACCGTTAAACCCAAAAAACAGCTCATACTCTTCGCCACTCTCCCCCTCCTCTTTTTTAATATGCTTTAAAAACTCATATCCAACCCCGTTTATAGCACTCACCCTCTCCATCTCTTTGAAAAGCCCGTCCGAGATATCCATACAAAAACTCATATAAGGGGCGGCGGCATACATAAATTTATCCCGTAGTTTCGGCTCATAAAATCTCGATTTTTCGGATATTTTCCCTCCGGCAAACAGGGTATTCAAATCCCTCATGGAGTTGCCCAAAACCCCGGTATAGGCAACCATATCTCCCAACTGCAACCCTTTTCTATAAACAGGATTATCACATTTCGAGATTATCGTGATTGAGAGATCGAGTTTTGTGTTTGCTATCGTATCGCCGCCGATTATCTCAATGCCGTATTTTTTTGCCGCTTTTTTGAGCCCCTTTTGGAGTGCCAAAATATCGTTTTCATCCATCGACGGCGGTATAGCGGCAGTTATTAGGGCGTATTTTGGTACGGCGTTCATAGAGACTGCATCCGAGATGTTTACAAGCATCGCCTTGTTACCAATCTTCTCATAGTCCATCCACTCTTTTTTAAAATGTACATCTTCAAAAAAAGCGTCCTGAGAGTACACCAAGCCATCCACAAAAGCCCCGTCGTCACCGATGTATTTCGAGTTTGAAATATGTTTTATAAAAAAATTTTCTTTATTCATAACTTACTTTTAGCGTCCCTTTTTGTAACATTATCATAGTTATTACTAAAAATGCGTATTTTATAGTCCTATTTTAAAAAAATTAGATGATATAATCCCGCTAGCTTCTTTATATGCTAACGGATAGAGGTTTAAATGGATATAAAAATAGAAAAACATGATGTCGTAATAGTCGGGGCTGGACTAGCCGGATGCGCAGCGGCTAGAGAGTGCCAAAAAGCCGGACTAAAAACGATAGTACTGACAAAACTTCACCCGCTCAGGAGCCACTCCGGAGCGGCACAGGGCGGCATCAACGCTGCCCTAAATGAGGAAGACACTTCACTTCACGAGTTTGATACCGTAAAAGGGAGTGACTACCTAGGCGATCAGGATGCGATAGAGCTTATGTGCAAAAGCGCCCCTGAAACAATCAGATGGATAGAGAGGATGGGTGCCGTTTTCTCCAGAACGGATGACGGCAAAATAGCCCAAAGACCTTTCGGCGGACAAAGCAAACCTAGGGCTTGCTATGCAAAAGACAGAACCGGACTTACACTCCTTCAAACCATTTACGAGCAAGCCAGAAGAGAGGGTGTCCTCTTTTTAGACGAGTGGTATGTATGCGACATCCTCTACAAAGACGGAAAAGTAAACGGTGTGGTGGCTTATAACCTAAGGGATATGGAATTTAAAATCTTTAACGCCAGAGCGGTAATGTTTGCAACAGGCGGATATGCAAGATCGTACAAAATAAACTCAAACGCCCTTGCAAATACCGGAGACGGCCTATCTATCGTCGCCAGACACGGATTGCCGCTTGAAGATATGGAGTTTGTACAGTTCCACCCGACCGGACTATCCGGAACCGGAATTCTAATTTCAGAGGCGGCCAGAGGGGAAGGTGGACTACTATACAACAGCCTCGGCGAAAGATTTATGGCCAAATATGCCCCTGAAAAAATGGAGCTTGCCTCAAGAGACGTAGTGAGCCGTGCGATCACAAAAGAGGTTATGGAAGGCAGAGGGGTCGGCCCAAACAAAGACTCCGTATATATAGACCTGACGCATCTCGGCGAAGAGGTCATAAACGCAAAGCTCCCTGAGCTTAGAGACCTTGCCATTACGTTCCTAGGTCTTGATATGGTAAAAGAGCCGATACTAATTCAGGCGACCGCTCACTACTCTATGGGTGGAATACCGACGGATATCAACGGAAAAGTCAGAAAAAACCCTACAGAGCTAACCGACGGTTTTTATGCCGCCGGAGAGTGTGCCTGTGTGAGCGTTCACGGAGCAAACAGACTCGGTGCAAACTCGGTACTGGAGGCGCTATTTTTCGGTAGACACGTCGGCAAGCAGATAGTAAACGATGCAAAAAATATATCGTTTAAAGATGCGAAAGCGGAAGATGCGAAAACTGCCGTTGCAGAGGTGGAGGGTCTGCTTTACTCAAAAGGTCAAGAGTCGGTTACTAAACTTAGAAATGAACTTCAAGAGAGTATGACGCTAAATGCCGGTGTCTTTAGAACCGAAAAAAGCCTTATGGAGCAAAAAGAGATACTAAAAGGGCTAAGGGAGAGATTCAAAAATATCTCCATAGCCGACAAATCAAAAATCTTTAATACAGAACTTCAAGAGGCTATAGAATTAGGTCATATGCTTGATTTTTCTATGTTTATCGTCGAAGGGGCAATCAGTAGAAAAGAGAGCCGTGGAGCTCACTTTAGAGACGACTACACTGAAAGAGATGACGAAAATTTCCTAAAACATACTTTTGCCTACATGGACGGCGATACGATAAAGCTGGAGTTGGCTCCGGTCAAAATCGGAAAATTCGCCCCTCAAGTCAGAAGCTACTAAGGGTAAGGGGCTAATATGTTTGAGACAAAAACTAAAAAAATAACCTTTAAGGTTTTCAGATTTAATTCGGATACCGACTATCTTCCGGCATACAAAACATACGAGATGTCGGTCGAGAATCACGAGGTAGTTCTCGATATTCTAAACAGAATAAAATGGGACATAGACGGAAGCCTTAGCTATAGAAGAAGCTGTAGACACGGTATATGCGGCAGTTGTGCCGTAAAGGTCAACCAAAAAGGTGTTTTGGCGTGCAAGCAAAACGTATTTGAGCTTATTGATATATTCGGTACTACCGAGCTTACGATAGAGCCTCAAAGCATTAAAAGGGCTATAAAAGACCTTATTATCGACAAAGCCGATTTTTGGGGCAAATACGATGCAGTAGAGCCGTACCTAAAAGCCGATATCGAAGAGAACCCTGAGAGTGAAAATATAGTATCGCCTCATAGTGCCGAGAGGATAGATGAGGCCGATTACTGTATCCAATGCGGCTCTTGCTACTACTCTTGTCCGTCGGTACTCTACAATGAAAATTATCTTGGACCTGCGGCGTTGGCTAAAACATATAGATTTACGGCAGATGAGAGAGACGGTGCAAAACTAGAGAGACTAACCGAAGTAAACCAAATGGGTAAAGGTGTTTGGGACTGCGTTAAATGCTTTGAGTGCGCCCAAGTATGTCCGAAGGGGGTTGACCCGATTGGTAAAATCACAAGACTTCACAACCAAATCTTCTCGGAAGGTGTTGCCGAAAATAATGTAGCAGCCAGACATGCCGTCGGCTTTGTCCACTCTATCGAAAAACACGGCTTTTTGGATGAGGGAGAGCTTGTTAGATACTCCGAGGGGAACATCGGTGTTATGAAGCATCTACCGGAAGCGTTTGATATGCTGACGCACGGCAAGATTGTCCTCCCTTGGGATATGCCGAAAAGTGAAAACTTAGACGAGATAAAAAAACTCGTAGATAGCGCCTCCACACAAAAGTTTGACTAGGAAAACGCAGATGACAGGATTAAGATACGCCCTTTTTACAGGTTGCACGGCTAAAAACTCTACGCCGGAATTGATGAAATCTACCGATGCGGTAGCAAAAAAATTAGGTATCGAGCTTGTAGAGCTAAAAGAGGCCTCTTGTTGCGGCGCTTCGCATCTACAAGATTACGATGAGTTTTTGTCTTTAGTTTTAAATGCCAGAAATATCTGTTACGCTGAAAAACTGGGGCTTGATTTGGTTACTATCTGCAACACGTGCAACCTAAATCTCCTGCTTGCCGATCAGGCGCTAAAAACGGACGGAGAGCTTCGAAAAAGGGTGAACGAAAAACTTGCCGAGGTTGGTCTGGAGTATAAAGGGACAACAAGGGTGCGACACTTTTTGTATGTTCTAATCGAAGATTTCGGCCTTGAAAACCTTGCAAAACTAACTGAAAAACCTCTGTCGGATTTCAATATCGCTCCGTTCTACGGTTGTCACAATATAAGACCGGGTAGCATTCAGGACAAGGCAAACGGAAAAGAAAATCCGTATAACCCTACCTCTTTGGAGAGGGTAATAGAAGCTGTAGGCGGCAATGCCGTAAACTATGCCTCAAAAAATAAATGTTGCGGATTCCATGCTGATTTGCAAGCCCCTAAAGCGGCGATTCAAATGACGGCAAACGCCTTAATGGATGCCTCTGATAACAATGCGGACATGGTGGTAACCCCTTGCCCTTTATGCCATCTAAATATGGATATAAAACAAAAAGCGGCTTCAAAAGCGGTAGGCAGAGAGGTGCATATACCTATTTTGCATCTTCCGCAAGTAATAGGCCTTGCTCTTGGTATCGGAAGTGATGAGCTTGGATTAAAACACAATATTGTAAGACCGGAGTTTGCACTCTAAAACAGAGCCACTCCGCCCCCACACACAACAGACACCCGCCCAAAAAGCGGGGTTGCTTTCTACTTACTTCACAAACCCTTTTTCGGTAGACTGTTTTTTGATTTGCTCTGCCGGATAGTTTTGCTCTTTTTTAGAGCCCCCCGAGATACTAGCTTCACCGACTTTTTTGATATTTACGGTTGTTAGCTTAGCAACTTCATCAGAGTAGTCAACTGCACTTTTGCCGTCTTTTGAGATTTTAAACTTTCTTAGCATACCGCCAAATACTATTTTGCCGTATCTGCTAGAATCACCTATGCTAACGGCAATAGTATTGTCTTTGTCGTCTATAAACTGGATAGAGTAGTTTTGGGTTCCGCTCTCACCGTCTATAAGATACGTTACGGTTCCGTCATTTCTAAAATCATACGATAGCTTCCCTTCGTCATCTTTCCATTTCCCGACAAGGGTTCTAGCAAGTGGAAGCTCTATCGATACAGCTTTCGGGGCTCCGGCCAAATCTTTAGCCGCCATTACGCCAACTTGCGCATCACCGGAACGCACTACGGTCACCTCTTCCCACGTACCGTTATCATGCATAATAATCGTTCTGCCGTCTTTTAGCGTTGCATATTGTGCCGCCATCAAGCCGACAGCCGCAACAGAGATAATAGCCATTTTTTTAAACATAAAAAAATCCCCTCGTAAAAATTTATAAATACTAGCTAAAAAGCTTTTAAATACCGCCGTTTTACCGCTTCATTGGTATAATCAGATACTTGGTTAATTGAACCCTCTGATTAATTCTCACATTTTAGGCAAAGCCCAAAATGTGGTCTTCAGCGTGAGTGCTCTCGCAACTAGTTGCTCTGATAGATTCATATTTTTTCAGAGGGTTCAATTCTCAAATTTAATGCAGAGGTTTTTTATGAAACAAAAAATGTGGGACGGACGTTTTGAAGAGGGGAGTAGCGAACTGTTAGAAGAGTTCAACGCCTCGATATTTTTTGATAAAAAACTATACAAAGAAGACATAACGGGCTCTTTGGCTCACGCAAAAATGTTATGCGCCATAGGGGTACTCTCAAAAGATGAGTTATCTTCTATACAGTCGGGACTTGGACAGGTTTTGGCGGAGATCGAGAGCGGAAAATTTGAGTTTTCGGTTTCGCAGGAAGATATACATATGGCGGTAGAGGGGAGGCTAACCGAAATTATCGGAGAGGCGGGGAAAAAACTACACACCGCAAGGAGCAGAAACGATCAGGTTGCTACCGATTTTAGACTTTACGTCCAAAAACAAAACGACAATCTGGCCGGACTCACAAAAGAGCTTATAAAAACCATTGTTGAAATCTCAAAAAAACACACGACAACGCTAGTCCCTGGGATGACGCACCTTCAACACGCACAACCGGTCAGTTTTGCATTTTTGATGCTTGCGTACGCATCGATGTTCAAAAGGGATTTTGAGAGGTTTTTGGACTCCAAAAAAAGAAACAATTTCTCCCCGCTAGGCTCCGCCGCACTAGCCGGAACCCCACACAAAATAGACAGAGAGATGACGGCCGCCGAACTGGGATTTGACGCACCGACCGTAAATGCTATGGATGGGGTATCAGATAGAGATTTTGCACTTGAGATATTGTTTAATATTTCTGTTTTGTTTACCCACATATCAAGACTCTCGGAGGAGCTTATATTGTGGAGTAGCTACGAGTTTAAATGGATTACGATGAGCGACAAATACTCCACTGGAAGCTCCATTATGCCTCAGAAAAAAAATCCTGACGTAGCGGAGCTGCTGAGGGGGAAAACAGGGAGAGTATACGGCAATCTAATCGGGCTACTGACCGTTATGAAAGGTCTGCCGCTTGCCTATAACAAAGATATGCAAGAAGACAAAGAGGGGGTCTTTGACTCTGTTGAGACAGCCGTTGCATCTTTGGTTATCCTAAACGAAATGCTAAAAACGATGAAAATCGAGTCCGGCAATATGCTAAAAGCCTGCAAAGTAGGACACCTCACCGCAACAGATTTGGCTGATTATCTGGTCAAAAAAGGGGTTGCGTTTAGAGAGACGCACCATATATCCGGAAAGGCGGTAGCTATGGCCGAGAAAAAAGGTATCGACCTATCGGAGCTGAGCCTTGAAGAGCTAAAAACCGTTGATAGCAGGATAGAAGACGATGCTATGGAGGCGATAAAGCACATAAACTCTATGAATGCCAGAAAAAGCCTCGGCGGCACCTCCGAGGAGTCTGTTTTGGCTCAGATCAAATATTTTGAGGATTTTTTGCAAAGGGCTACAGATGAATTTTAAGCTCAAAGCTTTTATCCAAAATGCAGTTTCTAAATTGCCGGAAGAGTTTTCATACAATATTTATTTTTTACTACAAAGAAATTTTGGATCTCTCAGAGCCGACAAGATTGACTATATCCAACATTTTAAATCTGCAAATGAGCTATTGTCTTCTTTTGAGCGTGCAAATATCGAGTACAAAGATAAACAGTTTTTAGAATTAGGAACCGGCAGAACCGTTATCATACCGCTTGCACTCTGGTTATGCGGTGTGAATTCGGTAACAACGGTAGATAAAAACCCGTACCTAAATGAAGACATTATGAATGATTATTTGGGATATATGCAAAAAAATAGAGAAATAATAGAAGAAGCCCTAGGCGGCAGGGTTATTGGAACTAAATTTGATTATCTGCTAGAAAATATAAAACCTAAAAGCTTTAAAACGTCCGATTTTGGTATATCGTATATATCACCTGCCGATGCGCAAAAACTCGATTTTGCGGACGGTAGTTTTGATATTTTCTACTCTTGGGATGTTTTGGAGCATATTCCAAAAGATATTTTGATAGGGGTATTTAAGGAAGTTTTTAGGGTGCTAAAAAAGGACGGCTTTATGCTAAACAACATAGATTATTCCGACCATTTTGCATATTCAGACAAAAATATATCCGCAATAAATTTTTTGCAATTTAATGATAAAGAGTTTGATGAATTGGCGGGCAATAGATATATGTATATGAACCGCTTGCGGCACTCTGATTTTACGGCTATTTTCGGTGATATTGGATTTTGTGAGTTGTTTGCCAACAAAAAGGGCGATGAGCCGTTGCTTGAAAAAGCAGAGAGTGTCGGTTTTGTATTAGATTCAAAATTTAGCAACTATAGTGCGGATGATATAAATACGACAAGCGCCGTTATTATTTCAACCAAAAAATAAACGTTTAAACCTATGAAAAATATATTGACTGTTTTGTGCTTTTGTTTGATTTTGGGCGGTTGCATGGCAAAACAAGATTATGTATTGATATCCGATGCAAAAACAAATGCTAATGCGATGGACAATAACAAAACATCTTCGTATAAAATTAAAAAAGGTGATAGATTGGCCATTATAGTTGCAAAACATCCCGAGATTAGCACTAGGTCGGATTTGGTTCCGCCGTCTTCCGATTTGGGCATTTTAGTTACTTCAAACGGTTGGGTATCGGTGCCGTTAATCGGGTATGTATCCGTTGAAAACATGACATTATGTGAAGCCACGGCAGCAGTTACGGAAAAACTATTGCAGTTTATCAAGAACCCTCAAGTAACTATCGATTTGATAAATCCTAAAGTTTTCATTATAGGAGAGGTGAATAAACCGGGAGCCATAAGGGTGGATAAAAATGTACTCAACATAATGGAGGCGTTGGCGTACGCCGAAGATTTTAGCACTTATGCCGATAGGAGTTCAATTAAAATAATTAGGGGAAATCCAAAAAATCCGGATGTTTACGAAGTAGATATGACCAAAATAGCTTCCATAAAAAAAGCTCCGCCGATATTTCCGGGGGATATAATATATGTAGAGCCTAACGGACTGAAGATGGTAAATACGAATATCGGACAGATTTTACTAGCCCTAACCGGTAGTGTCTTCTATCTCGATAATGTAATCACAAGAAAGACCAGATTTTGAACCAAAAAACAGTCGAGCATACGGAAGAGATATCGATTAGTCCAAAAAAAATATTTAGAGCACTACATAGAAGAAAACTCATAATCAATGTTTGCACGGCTATTTTTTTGGTTATCGGAGCTGTAAAGTTATATTTTTCTGAGCCGCTTTATGAGGCAAAGGCTAGCATACTTATAAAAAACAAAGATAACGATAAAGCAAAAAACAAGATAGATGAAGCGTTCGGAGCGAGCGGGGTTGAAGATTTAAAAACAGAGATAGAGATAGTAAAATCAAAAAAACTCATTAATGAGGCGTTAAAAGATGTTTCGTTTGACATTGGGTATATAGCAGACGGATTATTCAAAAAAAAAGAGATATACAGGGGGCACTCCCCGTTTTTTGTTTCAAGTTACAAGGTACACAATAAGAGTGCATATAATAAGTTGTTTAAAGTTCAAGTTCTTGATAAGAATTTTTTTAAGGTTGAAACCGATGTTTCATTGTTATCGGAGCTAGGATTATCGGATGAGACTTATTATAAAGGGGTGCATAAATTTGGAGATACGGTAAAAACAAAAGAGGTGACTTTTGTGCTATCCAAAAATGCCTCCGATGATATTTTTTTAAGCAATAATTATTATTTTTCTATTAATAGGCATAACTTTGAGATGGCAGATGATGTTACCTCTAGATTAAAAGTAGAACAAATAGCAAAAGAGGCTTACGTAATAGGCATATCATATCAGGATACTAGCCCGGAGAGGGCAAAGGAGATAGTAACCTCTCTAGCAAAAAGCAGTATAGAACATAACGTCGATAGTAAAACCGCCCAAGCAACGGCTACACTAGATTTTATCAGAAACCAAATGGGTACAATCAAAGCAAATTTGGAAAAATCTGAAAAAATATTGGAAACCTTTAAAAAAGATAACGGTTTGATGGATATAGCCGTAGAGACCGAGGTATCCGCAAGAAAACTGAGTGCCCTTGATCAGCAGTTAGCCCAAATGGAGATAGAGACTAGACAGATAGATAGGTTGACAGAGGCGCTAAAAAAAGGGGATTACGGTTATTTGGCCGCCGAGACGGTATTTCCGTCGATTAATGATGCTTTGATTACGAAGCTACTAAAAAGTTTAAGTGATTTGGAGATTAAAAAAAGTGCCCTTGTGGCCGAATATACGGACAAGCATCCGGAGGTGATGCAGGTCAATAGCCAAATCAAAAAACTAAAGGCCGACATTGCCAGCAATATGGAGAGTGTAAAGGTTGGGATACATGAGCGTAAAAACTCAATGGAAAGGATTATTGCTAAAAACGAGGGGATGTTTAAGGGGTTGCCGCAAAAAGAGAGAGAATATATAAACCTCAAAAGAGAGTATCTGGTAAACGAAAAAGTGTATTCCTATTTGCTAGAAAAAGAGTCGGAAGCCTCTATTCTTAAAGCATCCACAGTATCTAGTAACTCTCTTTTAGATATTGCTACCGCATCTGATATTCCGGTATCCCCTAATGTTAATAGGACTTTATTTGTGTTTTCTTTTTTGGGTCTTGTATTGGGGATATCAATATCTTTAGGGCTTTATTTTTGGGATGGAGTGCTGGAGGATAAGCAGGATATACTCAGGGCGGTAGATGTGCATACGGTATATATGATTCCGTATATACAAAAACAATTAGATGTCTATTTTTGTGGTGCTTTTAGAAATATACGCTCGCATATACTTCATTTGAGCGACAAGAATATGTGTAAATGCATCTCCATATCTGCCTCTTTTGCAAACGACGGTAAAACTACGTGCGTATCTAATATAGCGTCGTCTTTGGCTTTTGCAGGATATAAAACCGTGGTTGTGGATTTGGACTTTAAAGAGTCAAAAATAGAATCCGAGTTTGAGCTCTCAAGCGGCGGGCATCCCGGGGTAAGTAATTATTTTGACTCCGCCGTAGGGTCTGCAAAATTGCCTATAAAATGTAATCATGAAAATTTATTTATGGTGACGACAGGTTCCGGGGAACATAAAAGGACAAAGTATTTATCCCCTAAAAAAATTTTTACACTTATAGAAGAGCTCAAAAAAGAGTTTGATTTTGTTTTATTAAACTGCCCAAATACGTCCATTACGATAGATGCTTTTGAGTATGCAAAGTATGTTGATCTTACTATATTTGTTCTGCGGGCGTACTCTACAAAAAAACGCTCTTTGGAAAAAATATTTGCAAACCTAAAGCTTTTTGATGTAGATATCTCAAAAACCGGAATTATCCTAAACGGCATACAATGGAGAGACTATGGAGATGGGCTGGGATGCGAAAGTATAGATAAACTGCAAAAGCAATCAAGATTATCGTTTGTGATCCCTAAAATTAAAAAGAATATTAATTGAGACCCACTAGGGGTTGCTATCGGATCTTATGATTTTCTTAAAAGTTTTTTATAAAATATTGTTCTGACGGTGTGCGGAGTTATTCTGGTTGAGAATCTAACAAATACGTTAAACATAAAATCTAAAATCCCTATAAACCCTATCCTCAAAAACTCTCGCTGAAGCTTATATTCTGTTATGGCGTATCCGAGGCCTCCTCTTCTTCCTAGCATTGCCGCTCCGGCTCTAGCGTTGACCAAAAACATCGGTAAATTGGCGATTTGTTTGCCCGCCTTTAACATTCTAATCCATAGGTAGTAATCTTCAAAACCCAAAAACGGTATATAGTTTCCAACCGATAATACGTCGTTTTTTACAAACATAACGGTCATATGATTTAACGGGTTTCTCCTTTTTGCAAATGCAGACAATCTCTCCGGTTCTTGCGGTAGTACCCTTTTTGCATAGATATTTTGCTCGTCTCCCTCAAATTCGGTAATAAAACTACCGACTACGGATATATGTGGATTTTCCTCCAAAAAATAGAGTTGTTTCTCGAATCTATCGGGAGATGCGATATCGTCCGTATCCATTCTGGCGACTATTTCGTAATCACAATTTTCAAGCCCTATTTTAAGAGCGGTACCAAGCCCCATATTCTCTGCCAATGGGACGCTTTTTAACGTATCACCCAAAATACTTTTCCATTTTTGGATAACACTATATAGCCCTTCGTTTAATCGTCCATCCTCAACCAATACGATTTGTTGCGGCTTAATGCTTTGCTCATCGCAGATGCTACGAAAAGCTCTATCGACATACTCCGGATTTTCTTTGGTATAAACTGACATTAACACTGAAAAATTCATCTTACCTCTTTTTTGTTTCTGATAATTTGAGATACTCCGCCGCTACTGTTTTTGGGATAAACAGAGCTGTGTCGAATATATCTTCGCTTTTTGAGAGCACGGCGGCCTCTAATGCCTCAAAGATAGCATCTTCGTCCATACTCAAATCAAACGTAAATATTTTTTTGCCGATCAATTTTGGGGCAATCTCCAATCCGCCGCCTGAGTTTGGCATTACGACTTTTGCCCCCTGTGTTAACGCCTCTATATACGATATACCGAGCCCCTCTGTTTCGCATCCGGAAAAAAATATCTCACTTTTTCGGAGTATTTCGGCTACTTCATTTGGCTCTTTTGGCGGTAATACAAAAAATCTATCGTTATCTTTTGTTAGCTCTCTTATAGCTCTTTCGTCGCTACCGTGCCCTATAATCTGGATAGTAAACTCCGGATAGAGTTTGGATATCTTTTTTAGCGGTTCCAAAAAAGCGATAACGTTTTTTACGGAATGAAGCCTTCCTATATAGGTTATATAGCTTCTTTGTATTTTTTTGTTGTCGGTATCTAAAAACATAGGCAATACGGCATTAAAAATAGTTCCGTCGGCTTGTATATTAAAAAAAGCTTTCAAATTACGTTTTGAGTAATTTGAGACACATCCTAAAATGCCGTATTTTGAGGCTAATCTGTAAGACAATAAAATGACCGCAAACCTCCAAAATCCTTGAGCATCCATTCTGGGTAATCCGTGTGCTACGGAGATAACGTTTTTACAAAAAGGGGCGATAAAAACGGCTGTAGTGCTAAAAATTTTTAGTACGTTTGCATCTCGCAACTCATTTCGCCTTTTGCTCAAAATCTCTTTTAGAGGTAATATTTCAGCCTCTATTCCAAGTTCGCCAAAGCCGTGCGCCAAAGCCCTAGCAAAGGCATCAAGTCCACCGACTTCCCTTCCGGCGCTGATGATCACTTTTTTAACCATTCAAAACCCCAATCAATGCTAAAAATATAATTATCATAAATATATCACTTTTATAGTGCCGTCCGGCTCCGTTTGTCATAAAAATGTCTATTAGTACCGGTAGCGGCATTAATATCACAAACGCATACTCGCCGGTATAAAAATAGAGTAGGGCGACTATCCCGATAATTATACCGTCGGCAAATTTTGAAAAACTCCCCCCTATAACCCCTTTTCTGATTAGATGTGGGTATAAAAAAGAGTAGCCAGATCTAGCTAGGCGCTCTATGGCCGCAACAATCCACCCGGATTCTACCACTTTTGTTATCGCAGTTGCCGATGCTAAACTGGAGAGTATCGTAACCGTAATGTGTGAGAGAAGTAGCGGTATTTGTTTTATTTTTTGTTTTGTTTTGTGCGGTTTTGGTAGATGTGATATATCTCTAAATTTCGGTAGGTACACTACATATATGCCGATGCCGTATATAATCGTCGGAGCAAAATATATTAATGCCATATCTATACTAGACAACCTTGATGTGTCTATAATAGATATGAGCGGGACAAAAATGAGTTTGAGTGATATGAGTAGATATGCGTGTTTTGTGAAACCCAGCTTTAACGGTAGATGAGCCGGAGTGAGCAAAATCGGTACGATTGCCGCCATGTATGTAAAATCGAGCCCGAATAATGCAAATAAAATAGCAACGGTGCCCAAAACGAGGAGCCTAAAAGATAGTCCGTTTATCTCTGAGCCAAAAGAGGGGGATTCATCAAAGCGCCTTAGCGACCATGTCATCAAAAAAGCACCGAAAGCACCGAAAAAAACCTCTCCGGCCGCAATCTTTGAAAAAATTTCCGGCGATACCGCTTTTAGGAACGAAACGTATAAAAAATACGACCCAATCCAGTTAAGGGCTTGAAATATTAAGATATCTTTGTTTTTTCTAATCATAAGAAACTACATAATCCCATAAAAAATCCATGAGGATATTGAGTTTACCCATTGGACACCGCTAGCTATCGAATATGCCAAAACAAATATAGAAGCTGTAACGCTTCTATAAATAGAAACCTGCGAATGCCCAAAATGGACAAAAAGTTGAATTATCAAAATAGGATAAAAATAATAATCAAATCTCACAAATAAAGCAGATAGTGTTGGAATTGCGCCCGACAAGGACATAATAGTTAAATATATAATTAACTGATTTCTCAATCTCTTTTCGAGAGAGCTAAAACCTCCGCCTATAAGCACCAAAGTAATCATAAATCCAAATTGGATTGCACTTCTAACTATGAGCCTCAGAGGATCCTCATCTCCGTAAGCACTATATGTTGCAGCTTTCGATGAAAACTCCGAAGCACCGACTATCGAAAGAACTACCAATATAACTAGCATCACAACCGAGATGGCTATTTTGACTATTTTTTTTTGCAAAAAAGGCTCTACCCATATAAGTAGAGCCGGAACGACAGACCAAATATGCCCCATAGGAGATGCAAAAAGCGGAATCACCCTCACTTTGCCGCTAAGTGCCATCCCGAAAAGCAATAAAGCAAGCGATATAAATTGTCTTTGAAAATTAAATAGTAGATGAAGTCCAAAATATGAAAATGAGAGCAAAAAGGCAACCGTTACGAGTCTAATACCGGACACGCCTAACATTTTTGCGCTAACGAGGCTAAGTGCGAACGGTGGAAGATTTGAGACTATCAAATATTCCGTAAAGTCGATATTCACGTAAGGAAGGCATACAATCCACAAAAGAGGCTCAAGCGGATATATCTCAGTCCACTCGTTTTTAATGATTTTGACATAATAATAAGATGCATCGCCCCTAAAAGCAGATAACGTTAGTTTTGAGCCTATATACTCTATCGATAAAACATAAGCCAAACACGCAAGCACTATCACGACAAAATCTATAAGATTTATACCCAGTCTTTTCCTTGATATTACCACTCTTGCCGTTCTTTAAATCCATATTTTTTAGATATTTTACACGATTACAGCCAAACTATCGTATTTCGCATTATTTAATCATTTTTTATCGGTATAATAAAATTTTACTTTTTATTGGATAACACGAATCATATCGGGGGATAGATGTTAATTTTGGGGCGGCGCTACAAATTTACCAGATTTGAATTGCGTAAAATGATAAAAAAATTTAAAAGTATCAAAACGGTAGCCTACGAAAATAAAGAACCTAACGAACTGATAGAAGAGATAAAAGAGGCGGCAAAAAGGACAAACAGCAATCTTGTCATTTTGAATATAGAGCCGATAATAAAAGACGAACTCGTAAAAGTACTCACAAAACTAAGCCTTCACGGATTAACTTTTATGACATTGGAACATTTTATGTTCAAACACCTCGACAAATATTATATAGACTATGAGCATCCGGATCCAAAACTTCTCGATGTACTAAGACCGTACACAAAAATGCAATACATCCAGAAAAGGGCGGTAGATTTTTTTGGAATTTTTTGGCTTCTATTTTTTAGCTGGCCTGTTATAGTCTACTCATTTTTTAGAATCAAAAAGGAATCTCCGGGGCCTATACTCTTCTGGCAAGACAGGGTCGGAGCCGGCGGAGATGAGTTTTCGTGCGTAAAACTCAGAAGCATGTATATTGATGCCGAAAAACACGGGGCGCAATTTGCAAGCTTTTCGGATCCGAGGGTTTTTAAATACGGTGAGTTCATCAGAAAAACCAGAATAGATGAGTTACCGCAAATGTGGAATGTATTAAAAGGGGATATGCACCTAATAGGGCCTAGACCAGAGAGAAAATGTTTTGTTGAAGAGTATGAGGAGAAAATTCCGTACTACGAGGGGAGGTATCAGGTTGCCCCTGGGGTTACAGGATGGGCTCAGGTGAACTACCCTTATGGAAGCAATCTGGAGGATACAAGACAAAAACTAATGTATGACCTCTATTATGTCAGAAACTGGAGTATCTGGTTGGAGCTAAAAATAGTATGGATGACAGCCAAAACAGTCATATCCGGCAAAGGGATATAAAAGAAGGGGGGGCGAGCCTAGAAAAGCTCCAACCCGTCATCCTCCGGTTCCGCATCTTTAAATATCAACTCAATTTGCATACAAGACGATAGTAGTGAGCTATCCAGATAGTGGATATCTCCGGTATCTCTATCTACAAAAATAGTCTTTCTCCAGCTCATCAAATCTGAGACCATATTTCTAAGTAAAACACCTAGTTTTTTAGATTTTTTCTCGTCGATCTGGTCAGGCATCAAGCCGTTCATAAAGCAAGAGAGTGTAGCCAAAGCATACGCTATATTTTTAAATTCATACAAAGTATCCAATACCGAAGCGTATACCTCAAACTCGGATGAGATCCTAGCTATGCATATATAGTTTCCGTCCGTTTCATACTCGTACACCGCCTCATCAAGCTTGTCTTCATTTATCTCCAGTTTCTCAAGCTTATCTATAATATCTGGACCCAGCTCCGCTATATAAGACTTAGCCCCTATCTTATCAGAGTGGGACATACGTAGTATCCGCTCTTTCTCCCCATCGATCTTCATCGTCTCCTTTTTTGGAGCCGCCTCTACTTTATAATTTGGAAGCTTGACCGATATTTCATTCTGCTCGCTTACAGCTATATCACACTTGCTAGACTCCCTATAGAGTATCTCGGAGACTTTTGCCTCATTAAACCCCTTTAACTCTACAACCGAAAAAAACAGACTCTCGTCATCCTCTTCTGCAACAATTTTAAAAGACGGATTATCGGGCAAAAGATACAAGCCGATATTGTAGATGGCTCTCACCGCATCGCACAATGCCTCACTCGCATTATGATTTTTGATTAGATAATATTCCCAAAATTCTGCCAAAGAGGCTTCCGAATCTATCATGAACCCTAGTTTTCCGGAGTAGACACTATCCGAGAAGAGGTTTACCGGTTTCTCCATGGCTTCTTTTGCTTTTTTGTACTCTATCAGTTTAAAATAGTTATCCATCCGCTTGACAAACAACTCTTCATTTATCGGTTTTGTGATGTAATCCTCCGCTCCGGCCTGAAGCATTTGACTCTTGTGCTCATCATCCGATAACACCGACATCGCTATAATCATGGATTGTTTATCAAATTTTCGTATCTCTTTTGTTGCATCAATCCCGTTCATACCGGGCATCATGATATCCATAAAGATAATATCAGGCTTAGAGACTTTGGCGATCTCTATCGCTTTTTCAGCATTATCGGCCTCAAAAGCGGATAGATTCTCATAATCCTCCAAAAAAAGCCTTACGGTAGTTCTGTTGTCTTTGTTATCGTCAACAATTAAAATTTTTATCATAAAAGAGCCCTTCTCAGATTTCTAAGTGTTTGTTTTCTTGTAATTGCCCAGATATGCAAAAGTACGCACCGCCTAGTTTTTGCGACTTATCCACTTCAATTTCGAGCTCCAGTTCGTCTGATAGCATCTTCACGTAATAAAGGCCGATCCCAGTCCCCTTGTCGCTTCTAATCGAGGTATCCTCCTCGGCTTTAAAAAGCTCAAATACCGCCTCAGGGTCTTTTATCCCTCTGCCGTTATCCTCTATTGATAAAAAAAACATTTTATCGTAGGTTCTAAGGGCTAGCTCTATCTCTCCGTTGCCGTATTTGAGTGCATTGGAAAGTAAATTGGATATTATTTGACTTATTCTTAATCTATCGCTTTTTATATATACCTCGGACTGAATATCGGCCGAAAACGATATGCCGCTAGGCGGTATAATCCTTGTAGCTACCTCCGACACCAACTCGCTAAGGTTAAAGACAGATTTCAAAAACTCCATCTTTTTACTGGTTAGCTTGGCAGTATCCAGAATGTTCGTTACGGTAAAGAGCATATCCTCTCCGTTTTTTTTCACACTCTCCAGTAACTCCAAAATTCGAGGTTTATCTTTTATCTCCTCTTTTTCAAGCTTTTTTCTGACAAACGAACTAAAGTTAATGATTGCGTTTAGAGGTGTTTTTAACTCGTGTGTAAAGACGACCAAAAATGACTCCTTGGTTTTTGAAAGCTCTTTTTGGTGCTCCTCTTTTTGTCTGTTTGCCGCCTCTTGTTTTAGCCACTGCTCAAGGGCTATCTCTTTTGTTATATCAAACATCACGGCTATAAACTCTTCAATTTCTCCGGAAGCATTCGTAATCGGAGCTATAGTCATCTCAACTATATACCTATCCCCATTTTTTTTGAGGCCGCTCATCCTCCCGCGCCATATCTCTTTTTTTGTCACCATCTCCCAGATAAGATCTGTGCTTTGTTTGGTATAGTGAACATAGTCAAATTCTGATAGCGATTTACCGATTACCTCGTCTTTTGAAAATCCGGTTGTCTTTTGGTAAATCTCGTTTACATAACTCAGCCGTCCGTTGAAATCGAGTTTAAACACCATAGCGCTATTATCTATTGCATTTTTATAGTCTTTTAAAAGTCTAGCCTCATTTTCGAGCTTATCACTGATGTTTTCTATCTCGTCTATATAGTTTTTTGACTGCTTTTTTTGCAAATCGAAAATGATATTTTTCTCTATTTTCCTGATTACAAGGGCGGCAGAAAATATCACCAAAATTGAGACAAGTTCAAAAATCTCTTTGGTTATCCGCTTTGAGATAAAATTAGCAAACTCGTTTGCGTCAATCTGGGCTGGTAAATTATTTTTATGTGCCACAAGCTCTTTTATCTCTAAAAGCCCAATCCCAATAATTGCGGCAAGCATCATAAGCGAAAAGAGCGTTGTTCGTTGTAAAATTTTTTCTTTTTTATGCACCTTATTCCTCACTTCGCAAAGTGTTTATTATATCATACAAATTTCTTATAGGGTTAAATATTGTCTTACTATTTACTTTTAAAAGAGAACCGGACGGTCAGGGTTTTGACATTGGTTCAGGTGATCGCATATTTAGGCTCTTGGTTTAGCCATGTGGCTGTTCTAACATTACTGGCAAATCTTGGAGCATCGCCGCTTATGATTGGGGTAGCCGTCTCTATGTCGTTTTTACCGGCACTTATACAAGGGCCGTTTGTCGGTGCAATCATCGACAGACTAAAGCCAAAACAGTTAATGCTCTCTCTGCTGTTCGTGGAGGCTCTCTGCACTGCCGGTTTCATCCTGATTGAGGCGAAAGAGCATATCTGGTTTTTACTTATTTTGGTCTATATCAAGATGGGTGCGGCAAGCTTTTATTTTACATCAGAGATGTCATTACTTCCAAAACTTCTAAGTAGCGTAAAGCTCAAATCGGCAAACGAAATACACTCAATAGTCTGGTCGGCATGCTTTACAATCGGAATAGCTCTGAGCGGTATGGCGGTAGAATATTTCGGGATAAAAACAGCTTTTTTGATAGATGTAGGGCTATTTTTGGCTGCTATCGCCGTATTTACAACACTTGATGTGAGTGTAAAACCGGAACCAAAAACATCTGGATTTGTAGATACGTTCTTGGATGGATTGTCGTATGTTTTTAAAAAAAACCCGAAAATTTTATTTATTATTTTCCTGCACGCATCGGTCGGTTTGACAGTTTTTGACGGGATTATTACCGTTTTGGCGCAAACAAAATACAAAGAGATTATATCGGTTCCTTTGGCTATCGGCTTTTTGGGGGCAATCAGATCTTTGGCTCTTGTTATCGGCCCTTTCTTGTTCTCAAAAATAATCAACAAAGAGAGGCTTTTTTATCTGCTTTTAGCCCAGGGGTTTGCCGCTATCCTTTGGGGGGTCTTAAGCGGTAATTTTTGGAGCTCGCTTATCGGCTCTTTTGTTTGCGGTCTTTTCACGACGACATTATGGTCATACACAATGACTATGCTTCAAGATGCCATAGACGACGGATTTTACGGGAGGGTAATCGGGATTAACGATATGTTTTTTACCGCAACCGCCGCCGCAACCTCAATAGGGATAGGAGTTTTGTTGGATTACGGTATCGGCGGAGGGTGGGCATTGGGTGCCATGGGGGTTATCTTTGTCTTTGTTGCCGTTTATTACAAGCTAGCCCAAAACAGGTTTTAGCGGCAAAGAGCCCTTACAAGCTCAAAGACCGCCTCGTAAGTCTTTTGAACAGACTCTATCTCCACCCTCTCGTTTATCGAATGGGGGTACTCTATATTTGGGCCAACCGATACGAAAGAGGCATTTGGAAACTTTTGTTTTAAAGCGGCACACTCAAGTCCGGCATGTATAGCCTTAAAATTTGAGTTGTAAAAATACCGCTTAAACACCCCTTTTGCAAATACGGCAAAATCCCCCTCTTCCCACTCCCACGCCTCATACCTATCAAGCACCTCGGTACAAAAGGAGCGCCTTGCAAAAAATGAGACGACGGAGGATTCGATATCATCCAGTTTTGTTTTTTTCATAGCTCTGCCGGATAGCAATATATCGCACTTTCCATCCTTTAGGGCTACTTTTGCCGTATTTAGGCTTTTCTCCACAACTCCGAGCTCATAGTCAAAGCCGTCCGGTCCATGACCGGAGTTTATTACGGCATCCAAAAAAACATCAGATTCTGCCAAAACTAACATGGGTTCCGCTTTTTTAACACAAAAACCATCCAGTTTAGGCTCTGTCTCTACCGATACGATAGCCCTTGCCGATACCGGAATTGAGTTTTTTTTCTCACCGCCTTCAAAGTACCCGACTTTTGCATCGATACCCCTAAGTGCTTTTGCAAGTTCGATTATTGCGTTAGGTATATTTTTGTCTATGTCTACGCCGGAGTGCCCCCCAGGGAGTCCGTCAATCGAAATTTCATAAAAATCCCCATCGGCTTCAACCGATTCAAACCCCCTGAAAGCCCTAAAATCAACCCCTCCGGCACATGCGACGTATATTGCCCCCTCCTCTTCCGAATCGAGATTTATCACCTTTGTAGACTCAATGTTTAGCTCTATATTTTTAGCTCCGATTAGACCCACCTCCTCGTCGGCCGTAAACAAAAACTCCACATCCAAAAAACTATCCATCATCGAGAGCATCATCGCCACCCCTATGCCGTTATCGGCACCCAAACTGGAGTTTGCGGCTTTTAGCCAGCCGTTTTCTACTTTGAGGGTGATATTTTCGTATTCACCGACACATACCATGTCATAATGCGACTGCAAGCATACGTCGGCGCCGTTTTTGCTACACAATATATTTCCAAAACTATCGGTTTTAACCTCATACCCCTCTTTTTTTGCATACTCTTCAATAAAAAGCTTCATCTTTGAAGCGTTTTTTGAACATCTAGGAATATCTTTTGCTATGCTTTCAAAAATTTCTAATGTATTACCCATATTTTGCCCCCAAAGGTTTGAGATGTCTTTTTTGAGGTTATTTTGTCTAATTATCCCTTTTTTATTTGCCGGATGCTACTCTAAATGCGGCTTTACAAACGAGTACTATTGTGACTGCAAAGAGTATTACGATGCAGAGGGGAACCACCACAGAGAGTGTCCGGATGACTTTTTGCATATAGAGATCGGGGCAAAGAGAAAATAACCGGTGCCTACACTATTTAAAGATAAAAAACTGGAGCCGCTACTTAATAGGATAGAGGCTTTGGATTTTTTCCATTCTAAAATCACATACGGTGATACGCTAGAGATTGACACCGAATACGGCTTTGACGAAAATTCGGAGGTCTACAAAATTGCAAAAGAGCTTATCCCTTGGCGAAAAGGGCCTTTCAGGATAGATAAGTTTAAAATCGAGAGCGAGTGGAACAGTTACGTCAAGTTTAATATCTTGGCTAAAAATATAGATTTATCCGGCAAAACGGTTTTAGATATAGGCTCAAACAACTGTTACTACTCTTTTAAAATGCTCCCTTATAGCCCGAAAAAAATAATAGCGGTAGAGCCTTGGCCGCTGTTTTATCTACAATACCTGTTCATAAACAAATTCGTCCAAACCGACAAGATAGAGTTTGGGCTATACGGTTTAGAGGAGATGGAGGATAGGGGGATAAAAGCCGATACGGTTTTTTGTCTTGGGATTTTGTATCATAGAAAAGACCCGATTACTGCCCTAAAAAGTATCAAAGGGTGCATGAATAACGGTGGAGAGCTTTTTATAGACAATCTGATCATATCGGGGGATGATTTTACAGTCTTATCGCCGCCGATATCGTATGCAAAAATGACAAATGCGTATTTTATACCGACCGTAAACGCAATGAAAGGGTGGTTGGAGAGAGCCGGATTTTGTGAAATTGAGCTCATAGAGACAAAAAAAACCGATTTTTTTGAACAGAGAAAAACCGAGTGGATAACGGGACTTAGTCTGGATAATTTTTTAGATCCAAACGATTTATCCAAAACCGTAGAGGGATTTGAAGCGCCGACAAGGGCATATTTTAAGTGTAGGAGAATAGATGGCAAAAGATAAAACAAAAGAGTCTGCCGAAGATTTAAAAGAGCAGAAGGTAGAGATAAACACGCATCATAGAATTGACAAGGTGGTATGCGGTGAAGTTGCAGAACTAAAAATGGGTTACGCAAAACTGGAGTTCAAAGCCAACAAGGATATGATTGTAGACGAATACAATCTAATCCATTCCGGCTTTGTATACAACGCTGCCGCTAATGCTGCAATGTTTGCAGTAAACGAACCTTTTTCTGAGCTAGTAAGCTCGGAGGCGAAATATCTGGCTCCGATTGAATCCGGAAAAGTCATTACGTTTGAAGCAACCGCAAGCCATCTGGCCACCAGAACCAGAGACGTTATCGTAGTCGGCAGAGTCGGTGAGATAAAAATATTTGAAGGGGAGTTCAAAATCGTTATCTTGGACAAACACCCGCTCAGAATCAAACTATCGGATAGCTAAACCCCCTGATTAATTCTCAAATTTCCGGCAAAGCCGTAAATTAGGTCTTCAAAGCGAGCGCTCCCGCAACTAGTTGCTCTTTTGAGACCTCTGTTTAATCAGAGGTCTCAATTAGCATCTCCACCCATTTGGCGGCAGAGTTTTTTTCCGTTTTAGTATCGGTAGCTCCGCCATGCCCCGGATATATTTTTAGCTCTCTATCTAGAGCTAAAAATTTTTTTAGACTTTTTATCATATCCTGAGGTTCGGAATACGGAAAATCGACCCGACCGATTGAGCCTCTAAATATAAAATCCCCGCTAAACATCACATCGCCCGCAACAATAGCGCTACAGCCAGGCGTATGTCCCGGATAATGCAAAAACGTTATACCCATCCCACCAACCAAAACCGTAGTATCGGGCTCAACAACCGTATCGGGAGTGCTAACCGGAACTCCAATCCCGAATATGTCGTTTGAGAGCAAAAAGGCATCGTCTTTTGGGGTAAAAAGTGGGATATCAAACCCCTTTTGTACCTTTTCGTTATCCCAGACATGATCAAAATGTCCGTGGGTATTTAACACCGCTATCGGATTTTTACACACACCAAGAAGCCACTCGTAAGCGTTTACGCCTGGGTCTATAATAATCTCACCGTTATCGGTTTTTAAAACATAACAATTTGTCTGATATGAGCCGCAAGCTTTTGAGAGAATTTGCATATAATCACCTTATGGGTTCAAAACTTAGAAAAAATCTAAAACTGTCAAAGCTCCCGCAAAACCTTTTTGACGCCGAGTATGTCGCCGGCTTTTTGGGGATTAGTATAAACGCATTATACCTCAGGATGCATTTTGAAAATTTCCCTAAAGCGTTAAAAATCAACGGCAAACTCTATTTCAACCTAAATGAGGTACTGGCCTCGTTCAAGCAAAAAGAGGAGAACGAAGCTTTTTGTTATATCGTCAGAGATGAGATTAGAACACTAGTTGATTTAGGGAAAATAGAGAGAAAAAGCCTAGGTAAAGCGATAGGTGCCAAAAACGAAACGGTTGCAGGCGGCGGAATATACTCCAGAGACATAGGATTTGATAGGGCGGTATTTTTGGAGTCGTTTTTTGAAAAACAAAAAATGCCTCTGGATATCGATAAAAAAACACCGTTTAGTATTCAAAAGCAGGAGAGGCAAAAATACAGTATAGAGATGTGGGAGATTTTGGAGGGGCTTTTAAGTCAAAAGAAAATCGATCTGCCGTTTATTTCTAAGTCGCTAAACCCCTCAAACGACAATAACGTAGGGCGTTCAATAATGAAATTCACCCCATCGTATAAAGTCGCAAAGCTATTAAAACTCAAACTGCTACAAAAAAACATCATCTAGGCTTTATCTAAAATGCAGAGCCAAATTTGGCCTCCCATTATTCAAAAATAGTGATAAAATACGGTAAAAACGAGGTAGAAGATGTTAAAAGCACAAATATATGCCCTCTTGGTAGGCTCGGCTCTGATTTTAGGCGGTTGTGCCTCAAGTAGCGGATACACACAATCAAACGTCGGTGATGTTAAAAGCGTCAAAAGAGGAACGGTACTGGAAGCCAGAGGGCTAAAGATAGGCGACGACTACAAAGGGGCGGCAAGCGGAGCCGCAATAGGCGGGCTAGCAGGTAGCGCATTTGGCAAGGGGGACGGCAAGGTAGCGGCAGTAGTAGGCGGAGCGCTTCTGGGGGCATTGGCAGGTAGCTCACTAAATTCTGATGCAGGGCAAGAACTTGTAATAAAACTAGATAACGGCGACGTTATTACGACCGTTTATAGGGTAGACAAAGATGCACCCTTTATGTTTAGAGCAAACGACAGAGTCATCATAGAGATGCTAAATGCACAAATCGTATCGGTCAGGATGGCTCAATAATAAATGAAGGCACATTTTTCAAAAGCAGGCTTTATTCTAGCGGCAGCCGGAAGTGCCATAGGACTCGGTAACATTTGGAAATTTCCGTATATTACAGGAGTATACGGCGGAGGTGCTTTTGTTTTGGCATATATCGTAGCCGTTTTATTTATCGGAATTCCGCTACTCATAGGCGAAATGGCAATCGGAGCAATAGGGAAAAAAGACCCCGTAGGCTCTTTTGAGAGCCTTGCCAAAAAAGCGGCCGGAGTATGGAAAAACGTCGGTTTTTCGATGCTTACAGGGCTTGTTATCCTCTCGTTCTACTCGATCGTTATCGGCTGGATTTTATACTATCTATTTTTATCCCTATCGACACTCCCGCAAACCGTTGAAGAGGCAAAAACCGTTTTTGAGACGATGTTAACTTTAGATATAAAAACGCAAATTCTGTTTCACACCCTCTCAATGGTAATTACCGTATTTATCGTGTATCTAGGCGTGGACAAGGGGATAGAAAAAACGAATTTGATTTTGCTTCCGATACTGTTTGTTATACTGCTGTTTTTGTTTTTTTATTCTATGAGCTTTGACTCTTTCTCGTTGGCTGTTGGGTTTATGTTTGTTCCGGACTTTTCGCTCCTAACCCCAAAAGCTCTCCTTGTAGCGGTTGGACACGCATTTTTCACACTCTCTCTCGGCATGGCTACAATGCTTACATACGCCTCTTATACCGACAAAAATACAAACTACGTCAAATCGGCAATTATAGTGTCACTAATGGAGATAGGGGTTGCCATCTTTGTCGGAATCACGCTTTTTGCCTTTTTGTTTAATTTTGGATTTGAATCAAATCAAGGCCCAGGCCTTGTCTTTGTCTCTATGCCGTCTTTGTTTTACAACTTTGGCATGTTCGGCAATATCCTTGCGGTTTTGTTTTTTATAGCTCTGGCTTTTGCCTCTATCACATCAGCTATATCTATTTTGGAGCCGACAACCGCATATATAATGGCCGAAAAAAAATGGAGCAGAAAAAAATCGGTTGCCGTTTTCGGAGCCTTAGTATGGGGTGTCGGTATTTTGCTCCTACTGTCAAATACCAAAGAGTATTCGGCTACATTTACATTTTTCTCGAAAGGGCTTTTTGACTGGTTTGATTTTGTATCCAGCGCAATTCTTTTGATTTTGGGCGGGATATTTACCGCTCTGTTTTTAGGATTCGGAGCCGATAAAAACAACCTAAAAATGCACATGACCCATTTTATGTCCGACTTTGCATTTGAAGCTTGGTATTTTGGGGTCAAATATTGCATACCGCCGGTACTGATTGCGCTCATGATATATATGATTAGTGAGTAATACTTGGTATATTTTTTGCTAGAAGAGTAAAAATATATATGAGGTTTGTTGCTATGAGAAGCTTTTACGCTTTATCTTTGGTTTTAGCGGTTGTGTTCACGACTGGGTGCTCGAGACACCCTATGGATCCGGATATTGATATGAAACCGCCAAAATACGTCGAGCAGATGGAGGCAAAAGAGGAAGCCGGAATGGTCGCAAACGCCGGAAGCCTCTTTGGACAAGGTGAGAGCCCACTCTACTCCGATAGAAAAGCTATGAAGATAAACGACATAGTAAGGGTGGTAATCAAGGAGACCGCTCAAAGCTCTTCGTCCTCATCCAAAAAAATGTCCAGAAGCCAGCAGGACAATCTGGGTGGCGGCATCATAGCCTCTCCGGGGGGAAACCTAAATCCTCAGATGAGCGGCTTGGCCGGAAGATTGAACGGTTTTATGGATATAGGGCTATCCACAAATTCTGGATACACGTTTGACGGTAGCGGCAAAGGAAGCAGACAAGAGAGCTTCAATACTACCGTATCGGCTAGAGTTATCAAAGTTATGGCAAACGGAACATATTTTATTGAGGGGAGCAGAGAGATCCTCATAGACGGCGAAAAGCAGATTATGAAAGTTAGCGGTGTCATCAGGGCAGACGACATCGGCAAAGATAACTCTATCGATTCCGGATATATTTCAGATGCTAGGATCGCATACGAGACTCAAGGAGACCTAAAAAGGGCGGCCACACAACCTTGGGGTGCAAAAATGCTAGAGGCTATCTGGCCTTTTTAACCTCTCATATCAGAGGTTTGTATTTTCTCTTTTAAGATCTCTAAAAACTCACCCCTCTGAATCGCTTTTGCACCTAGCGAGAGCAGATGAGGGGTCTCTTGCTGACAATCTATAATATCGATTCCAAAGCTTTTTGCATTTTCACACAAAAACCATAAAGCAGCTTTTGATGCATCTCTTCGCTTATGAAACATCGACTCCCCAAAGAAAACACCGCCAAGTCTGACACCGTAGAAGCCACCTACAATTTCTCCTTCTGCATAGCACTCTACACTTTGGGCGATCCCAAGTCGATTCAGTCTCGTATACCCTTCGATAAAGTCATCGTCTATCCAGCTCCCGTACTCGCCCTTTCTGGCAACCATCCGACAAGAGTCTATTACTTCATCAAAATTACCGTTGATTTTAAACTCAAAATCTGAATTTTTAACTGATTTAAAAAGGCTTTTTGAGGCTTTAAACTCGTTTGGATACAACACTGCCCTAGGATCGGGAGAGTACCAAAATATCAATCCCTCATGACTAAACCATGGGAAAATACCATTTTTGTAAGCCTCTACAAGCCTATAAGGATTCAAGTCGCCTCCAACAGCCACCAATCCATCCTCATCTGCGGTATCCGGATGCGGGAATGTGTATGCGCAAGCCGAAAAAGGGGTCTGGATATTCATATCTTAAATGACAAAGCCTCTTTTTTGTATGTAACCGAGACTTTTCCGCCATTTTTTAGCTTCCCAAACAACAGCTCATCTACCAAGGCATCTTTTACATCACGCTCTATGACGCCAGATAGCGGTCTAGCGCCCATTTTTGGATCATACCCTTTGTTAGCCAGATACTCTTTTGCCTTTTTATCAAACGAAATGACAACCCCTTTTGCTGCCAAAAACTCTTTTAGCTCCTTTAGCATTTTCTCAACTACTAAAATCATAGTATCTTTTGAGAGCGAGGCAAAACTAACAACGGCGGTCAGACGGTTTCTAAACTCAGGAGCAAAAAAGCTCTTGACCGCTTCACTCTCTCTAATCTCCTCATTTGGGGCAAAACCCATCACTGGGGCATCATTGCTACCTAGATTGCTAGTCATGATAATTATTGCATTTCTAAAATCGGCCTTCATACCGGTATTGTCGGTTAGTGATGCGTTGTCCATTATCTGTAGCAAGATATTTGCAATATCAGGATGTGCTTTTTCTATCTCATCTAGCAAAATAACAGAATACGGATTTTTCCTGACAGCCTCCGTCAGCAATCCCCCCTGCTCAAACCCGACATAGCCTGGAGGGGCTCCAACCAATCTTGAGACGGCATGCTTCTCCATATACTCACTCATATCATATCTCTCAAAATGAGACCCCAATGCGGCGGCTAGTTGTTTTGCAATCTCAGTTTTGCCTACCCCCGTAGGGCCAGTAAACAAAAATGCCCCAATAGGCTTATCTGCCCTTGAAAGACCCGCTTTTGAGCGCTTAACTGCCCTAACCACCTCCGCTACTGCCTTATCCTGAGCGAATACGACACTTTTTAGTGTTGACTCAAGATTTTTTAATACCTCTCCCTCATCCTGCTCGATACTTTTTTGAGGTATTTTTGTTATTTTTGATATTACTTTCTCAATATCGGCTTCATCGACCACCCTTCTCTCATCCGAAGGGGGCATCAATCTATATCCGGCACCGGCCTCATCTATGGCATCTATAGCCTTATCCGGCAGTTTTTTATCTTTTATATATTTGTTTGTTAATTCAACGGCCGCCTTTAGTGATTCGACCGTATATGATACGTTGTGAAAATCTTCGTATTTATTTTTTAAACCCTCTAGTATTTTTATGCTATCCTCAACGGACGGCTCATTTACATCAAGTTTTTGAAATCTCCTGCCGAGTGCCCTATCTTTTTCAAAACTGGCTTTGAACTCTGCAAACGTAGTGGCGCCGATACACCTTAGCTTTCCGCTTGCCAAGGCAGGTTTTAGCAGATTTGCCGCATCCATGGAACCGCCAGACGCACTTCCGGCACCGACTATCATATGAATCTCATCTATAAACAAAATGACGTTATCTTCTCTCTCAAGCTCCGTCAAAATCCCTTTTATCCTCTTCTCAAAATCACCCCTGTATTTTGTGCCGGCAACTAAACTACCTAAATCCAAAGCAAATATTCTGGCATCTTTCAAAACTTCCGGAGTTCTACCTTCGGCAATATCAAGGGCTAATCCCTCAACTACGGCAGTCTTCCCGACACCGGGCTCCCCGACTAGAATCGGATTATTCTTTTTTCGACGGCACAATATATGAGCCATCCTATTAGTTTCTTCATTTCTGCCGATTACAGGGTCTATTTTTTTATTTTTAGCAAGCTCCGTTAGGTCAACAGTAAATTCATCAATGTATGACTTTTGCTTTTGTCCACCTTTTTTGATTTTTGGCTCCTCCGTATCCCAGCGATGGGATATTGCCTCCAAAATATCAACCTTCTCTACCCCATAAGACCTAAGAAGGGTAATCCCGTAGCTTGAATCCTCCTCAAAAAGAGCCGCTAGTAAATCGGTTTTGTCAGCCTCTTTTTTTCCAGCCCCCTGTATATGAACTAACATCTTCTGCATAACACGTTGAAAGGCAGCCGTCTGGACAGGCTCTATTTTTAACTCTTCTGGGATTTTTTCTATCTCATTCTCTAGATACTCATCCAATGCAGCCCGCACATCATCAGTGTTCACCCCAACATCTTGAAGGATTTTCTCCGTTTGCGCATCGTCTAGTAATGAGTGGATTAGGTGCTCAACCATAATGTATTCATGATTTCTATTTCTAGCCTCTCTAAAGGCATTTACGAGGATTATATTCAGATCTTTGCTTATCATTTTGCTTACTCTTCTTCCATAGTGCATTTAAGTGGGAAATCGTTCGCTCTTGCATACTGTGTCACATGTTCGACTTTTGTCTCTGCTATCTCCTTGGCATAAATACCGCAGACGGCAAACCCTTTTTCGTGTATAGCGTGCATAAGACGTACCGCTTCACCCTCACTCTTGCGGAAAATGACCATCAAAACATCAATAACAAACTCCATAGTCGTGTAATCGTCATTATGCATTAAAACTTTATATTTTTTTGGTTTATCAATATCAAATACGATATCGTCCTGCGACTCTCTTTGCGTATCAAGGCTCATAGTACTCACTCATCCAATTTTTGACGACTATTATAAGCCTTTAAGTGTAAAAAACAGATATACTCAAGATATAAAACAACAATAAAACTAAAAAACAGATTTAAAAAGAAGTAGATTTAAAATAAAAGAAGAAACCCCCGGCAACGAGCTACTTTTCCATCCCCAGTAAGGGGTAGTATCATTGCCGATGTGGTGCTTGACTGCCGGGTTCGAAATGGAGCCGGGTATTTCCACCACTCAATAATCACCGGGGGCAAAAGGCGTCTAGCAAACGCTAACTGCTTAGCGTTTGTAGCCTTTTGCGGCTAAGCCATGTCGTAAGACGGCTTAGACAGGGGTAAAATCTAAATATTTAAACTAATTAGATATTTAAATTAAATCCCTAGGCGCCCTTTGCTCTCGGTGTTACGGGTTAAGAGCATTGTTAATTCCTAAAAACAGATACCTTTAGAGTTCATTACCCTAAATAAGGCGATGAATAGTTAGTAAGCCGATCGGTCTATTAGTACTAGTTAGCTAAATGCATTACTGCAATTACACACCTAGCCTATCAAGCAAGTAGTCTTCTTGCGACCTTCAGGGAAAGTTCATCTTAGAGTCGGCTTCCCGCTTATATGCCTTCAGCGGTTATCACATCCGTACTTAGCTACCCGGCGATGCCCTTGGCAGAACAACCGGTACACCAGTGGTACGTCCATCCCGGTCCTCTCGTACTAGGGACAGATCTCTTCAACTTTCCTACGCCCACGGAAGATAGGGACCGAACTGTCTCACGACGTTCTGAACCCAGCTCGCGTACCGCTTTAAATGGCGAACAGCCATACCCTTGGGACCTGCTCCAGCCCCAGGATGCGATGAGCCGACATCGAGGTGCCAAACCTCCCCGTCGATGTGAGCTCTTGGGGGAGATCAGCCTGTTATCCCCGGCGTACCTTTTATCCTTTGAGCGATGGCCCTTCCACTCAGAACCACCGGATCACTATGACCGACTTTCGTCTCTGCTTGAGTTGTGTCTCTTACAGTCAGGCTGGCTTATGCCATTATACTCTACAGGCGATTTCCATCCGCCTTGAGCCAACCTTCGTAAGCCTCCGTTACATTTTGGGAGGCGACCGCCCCAGTCAAACTACCCACCAGACATTGTCCTGGACGTGGATAACACGTCGCAGTTAGCTATCAGAAATTTCCAGGGTGGTATCTCAAGGATGGCTCCGATACAGCTAGCGCCATATCATCAAAGCCTCCCACCTATCCTGCACAAGAAATTCCCAATAGCAGTGTCAAGCTGTAGTAAAGGTGCACGGGGTCTTTCCGTCTTTCCGCGGGTAGGAGGAATTTTCACCTCCACTACAATTTCACTGGATCCCTCTTTGAGACAGCTCCCATCTCGTTACGCCATTCATGCAGGTCGGTATTTAACCGACAAGGAATTTCGCTACCTTAGGACCGTTATAGTTACGGCCGCCGTTTACTG
>ERZ650312.91-NODE-91-length-41256-cov-6.822262_pt1 | contig 41256 bp, 49 predicted proteins | sample MGYA00376248_ERZ650312 | MGnify/ENA primary metagenome ERZ650312 (study PRJEB26733, sample SAMN07839316) | wastewater metagenome | biome: urban; feature: wastewater treatment plant; material: waste water | place: USA: North Carolina | collected 2016-07-28 ... | reverse complement strand
GCTCTTCCGATCTTTTTTGGAACTGCTAGACCAGTGCCAAGATAGCATGGATAGATTTACCCGTAACGAGGTAAGTTATAAAAACGAAGATATAAACGCAGATGTTAACGGCGTTACGCTCTGGTTTTTAGGCAAGGGGCAGGGCTTTTATTGGTTTAGGGATGCTAACCGCTTTTTTAAAATAGGTTTCAAAGATAGAAACACAAACAAAGGTTTGCACAATATTCAAGTGCAACTATACGCACAGGGGATATATACGGTAGGGATAAAAAGCATAGTCGCCTTTATAGAGTCTATGCTGGATGGATATGTAACTGAGTTTAAACCGGTAACGAGAGCCGATATAAATGCATTTGTATCCGTTGACTTTTCCACCGTCTCAAAAGATATGTTCGTCACTAGAAAAAAGCAGTTTAGAGAGTTTAACGCCATAGGCTCTAAAAGCTCAACTAATTCTATATACATAGGCAAAAAGCCTTTCTTGCTTCGTCTGTATGATAAAAAGCTAGAGCTATTCTCTAAAAAAGAGAAGATAGAGCTAATGGATGAGTATCTATCGGGATATGACATAGATATACACGGTGCAGAGCCACTATGGAACGTGGAGTTTGAACTGCACAGAGCTCATCTAAAAGGGTTTGGAATATCAACTGTCGAGGAGCTATTGGCTAATGCCGATAATCTTTTTAAAAAATGCATGGATGATATAAGGCTCATAGACCCAGACACTCTTTCAAAAGAGATGATAGATAGCGGACACTCCAACAGGGCGGAAACCTTGCCTATATGGAACGATATAAAAGAAGCCTACCATATAGACGGATTTTTACAATCCCCAATAACGCTTGAACGGCTAAAGCGCAAAGAGTACACATATACCGAGCAAAAAGCCATTGAGGAGCATGTAATTCTGGGCAGAAAAGCCAAGCTTAACGGCATAGTCATAGGCACACCTTTTTATGAAGAGGTGGAGAGAAAAATAGCTGAGGGCTTCAATAAAAAAAGCAGGCTCAAAGAGGAGCTTGAGAAGCTAAGAGAGCGTTTCAATGATTTTAAAGTCTATGATATAAAGAGTGGCGAAACATACACCGCTAGAATCGACAAAGATACAAACTCCATATATAGACTAAACCCTGTTGTAAGCTTTGCAAAGATGGGAGATTATGAGCTATTCAAAGAGCATGAGAGGCTAATCGGAGAGCTTCTAAAACATAACATTAACTCCATAGAAGAAAAAACGGCGATTTATAAAGTCCAAATATCAAGGGCAGAGCTAATCAAACGGGGGCTTATCGAAGATGAGCCTATGCCGTTTTAGGGGGTAGGCCGTGAATATAGGACTGGAAAATCTGGAATTAATCCCAAAACTCCTTGAAGAGCTACTAAGCATCAAAGGACAGATGGAAAATCTAAATGCAAAGAGGTGGTACACGGTCGAAGAGGTCGCAAATTATCTGGGCTACTCCAAAGACCATATATACAAACTAAAAAATGATTCGTTTATTGAAAACATCCACTTTTACAAAAAGGGCGGTAAAATTCTATTCGATAGGGTTGCCGTCGATGAGTGGGTTGTGAAAGGAGAAACAACCGATGAAGCTCTACGAACGGGGCGGGAAGTTGTGGATAGACTTCTTCTATCAGTCAAAAAGATATAGAAGAAGCTTAGAACTTGAAGCAACCAAAGCAAATACCAAACTAGCCCAGACAAAAATTATTCCCGAGATAGTCTATAAACTAAATCAGGGAACGTTCTTTGAATTAGAAGAAAAGAAAGCGAACGAAGATATTACGGTCGATGAGATGGCTAAGATGTCGTTTGAGATGCATAAGCATGAGAGACGGGAATTTACACGTCTCTCAATAGCTTCAAACTACGAAAGGCACATCAAAAAGCCTTTTGGCAAACGTACTATCAAAGGTATTAAGCCGTCCGAACTAGCCATTTGGCAAAACAAGCTTTGCGATAAGCTTGCACCAAAAACGGTTAAAACGATTAGAACCATCTTCAATACCATATTAGATGATGCATTAAGAGACGACATAGTCGTTAAAAACCCGTTTACGCATATTAAATCCCCCGTCCTAGTAGACGTAAGAGAGAAAAAGCCATTTAGCGTAGAGGAGATATTTAAAATCTTGGAATATGCGGATGAGAAAATGAGAGCGTTTTTCGCTCTTGGATTCTTTACGGGTATGCGAACTGGGGAGCTTATCGGGTTAAAGTGGGAAGATGTGGACTTTGAAGAGAATATCATCAAAGTAAGACGAAGTAGACGGCAAGGAGTTGAGACGCTCCCAAAGACCGTTAACAGCATTAGGGATGTTGAGATAATAGACGTCTTGCTTGCACATATCAAAACACATAGAGAGTTATGCAGAGCCGAACAGGTCTATATGTTTGAAACATACAAGGGCGAACCATTTAACACTACGGATAAAATATCCGTTTGGTACTGGAAACCGCTTTTGGAGTCATTAGGTATTCCTTACCGTAATCTTTACCAAATGAGGCATACATTTGCTTCGATGATGATTTCAAACGGCGAAGATATACTTTGGGTGTCTAATATGTTAGGACATAAAGATAGTTCAATGACTCTTGAAAAGTATGCAAGATACGTCAAAAGAAATGACAAAAAAAGAGGGTTGTTTCTTGTGGCGTGATTGCACAAATGTGGCACACAACATGGCACAGTAAAAAAATATGATTTTTAAGTCCCGTAGATATGGGGCTTGAAAGTTAGGTGGCGGACAGAGAGGGATTCGAACCCTCGATACCAGTGTTTAGGTATGCACCCTTAGCAGGGGTGTGGTTTCAGCCACTCACCCATCTGTCCAACTCAAAAGAGGACGAAATTCTATCAGACTCCTCTTTAAAAGCTCTTTAAATTTTTGCAATAACGAAAAATATTTACCTCGGGTAATTTTTACCAAACCTTACCCGATTTTGTTCAAAATATTCTGGAGGGTCTCTTTTGGGTTTTGGGATTTGTAGATAGGCCGTCCGATAACGGCGAAATCTACTTTCATAGCTTTTGCGGATACTACGTCTACGACCCTTTGTTGATCCCCTTTTTCGTCCGATACATCCCTGATTCCGGGGCATAGGGTCGAAAAGCTGTCCGACGTGGCCGATTTGATTAGTTCGCTCTCATGAGCCGAGCAGACTACGCCATCCAGCCCCGCTTCGTGCGCATCACGGGCAAACTGCGCCGCTTTTGTGTTTATGTCTGTTCCATACACGGCGGTAAACCCATCTTCGTCAAAACTAGTCAGGGCGGTAACGGCCAGAACTAGAGGACGGGAGGGGAGGGGAGAGAGCCTATCCATCACCTCTTTCATCGCTTTTTTGCCTGCACTTGCGTGTACGTTGAACATATCGACACCCAGAGCCGCTATCTCCTCGGCAGCATCTGCCATTGTGTTCGGGATGTCGTAGAGTTTTAGGTCGAGAAAGATTTTAAAATTTGGGTTGATGGATTTTATATCGTCCAAAAAGCTTTTGCCGTCTCTGATATACGAGCGGAATCCGACTTTTATCCAGACATCAAAATCTTTTATTTGTTCTAGTAGTGCTAGATTTTCCTCACGTGAGGGCAAATCCAAAGCTACGCATACTTTCACGCCGCACCCTTTGTTTTTGCGATTGCGTCCAGTATCCCGTTGATAAACTTTCCGCTGTTTTCTGCCCCAAATTGCTTGCCGATATCGACCGCTTCGTTGATTACGACCGCTTTGTCTACATCTTCGTATGCTATCTCGTAGGCTCCTAGACGGAGTATCGCTTTTTCAATACTCCCCACTCTGTCTAGTTCCCACTCCTTCATAACGGATTGGATTTTTTGGTCTATGCTTCCGATATTTTTCATGACGTTTTCAAGCAGATGCAGACCGAATTCCCTTTGCTTGTTTCTGATTTTTCGCTCTTCAAATACCGTTTCGGCATATTTTAGGGCTTGTTCATTGCCCAAATCTATAGAGTAAAGTATCGATACTACGGTCTCTCTGACCTGTCTTCTGGTAGCCATTAGCCTATATTCTTGTATAGGGAGATGATTTCGATTAGTCCGGTCATAGCCTCAAACCCTTTGTTTCCGGCTTTGCTTCCCGCCCTCTCAATCGCTTGTTCTATCGTATCGGTAGTCAGTACCCCAAATGTCACGGCGGCATTGTATTTTAGACCCATTGAGGCTATCCCCTTGGTCGTTTCTGCCGACACATAGTCAAAATGCGGCGTAGAACCTCTGATAACAGCCCCGACGCAACATACTCCGTCGTATTTTTGAGTGATTAGAAGCCTTTGCAAAACACCCGGAATCTCAAAAGCCCCAGGAGCTAGTACGATATCCAGATTTTCAGCTTTTCCGCCGTGTCTCACAAAGCTGTCTTTTGCCCCCTCTACCAGTCTATCTGTTATGATGTGGTTGAATCTGGAAGAGATAACGGCTATTTTTTCGCTTCCGCTAAGCGATAATGTACCTTCGATTGTCATTTTTGTGTGTCCTGTCATGCGGTCTTGCCGCTTAAATTTTTTTGAATTTTACAAAAAGGTTTCTTGTTTGTCTTTTTGGGACAACCTTATCGCCTCTTTGACTGCATTTTCGTAGCTTTTTGTACTAGCCGATAACGTATATGCGATATCAAACGCCGTTCCGTGGTCTACGGATGTTCGGACTATCGGAAGCCCCAGACTCACGTTTATAGATTCGTCAAAGTACAAAGCCTTTAGCGGAGCCAACCCCTGATCGTGATACATCGCTACAAAGACTTTGTATTTTTCCCTGTTTTTTGGCGTAAAGGCGGTATCAGGCGGACACGGCCCCTCAAAAATATCTTTTTCGATTTTTTCGTTCGCCGCTTTAATAGCCTCTTTTATCTCGTCGTCTTCGGTGCCGAATACCCCGTCATCTCCGGCATGCGGGTTAAACCCCAGTACGCATACGCTCTCATAACCGCCCGCCTCATAGAGCCTAACCAAAAAATCGGTCAAAGGCTCTTTTTTGATTTTCTCGGCCACATCTTTTAGCGGGATATGATCCGTGTATAGTGCCACAAACATCTCTTCGCACCCAAGTGCCATAATAGCTTTTGTCTCAAACATATCGTTTAGTGCGTCCGTGTGCCCCTTGTATCCTACTCCGGCCATCTCCCATGCTTTTTTGTTGATAGGTAGCGTCACGACCGCATCGGCTTTGCCGTTTTTTGCGTAGCTTGTCGCCAGTTTAAAAGATTTAAAAGAGAGCTCTCCGCTTTTTGCCGATACGACACCCGGTTCAACCGGACAATCAGAGGCAAAATCAACACACAAAAAGTCAAAATCTATCTGCTCCAATCCGATTTTTAGCCCCGCATCCTGCATAATCACGCTGGGTATGCAATATATCGGTTCGCAATACTCTTTGATTCTCTCGTGTGCCTGAAGTGCGATTTCCGGCCCCACGCCGTTTACGTCGCCTATGCTTATTGCGATTTTCGGTTTCATGCTATTATCCTTTTCATCTCTTTTACCGCATTTTCCAGTCCGACAAATACGCTTCTGGCAATTATAGACTGTCCTATATTTAGCTCCTCTATCGCCTCAATTTGTGCTATTGCGGTTACATTTTGATAGTTTAGTCCGTGCCCTGCCGCTACAAACAATCCGATTTGTTTTGCGTATGCGGCACATCCCGCTATATGCGCTATCTCGGCATCCAGCTCCTCTTTTAGCACTTTTCTCGGTTTATCCAGCTCCTCTATCCTGTGATGGGTAGATTGGAGGTTTGTATGTAGTGCAAGAGAGAGATTTGCGTATTTTCCTGTGTGAAACTCTACGGCATCTGCTCCTAGCTCAAAACTTTTTTGCACAGCTTCAACGGTCGGATCTATAAACAGAGAAACTTCTATCTCTGCTTTTTTTAGCTCCTCTATCGCCTTTTTGACCCTGTCGTATGAGCCGATAACATCGAGACCGCCCTCGGTAGTTACCTCTTCTCTTTTTTCAGGAACCAGAGTGGCTCTGTCCGGTTTTAGGTTGCAGATAATCTCTATGATGGACGGCTCTACGGCACATTCCAGATTTACCGGAAGTTTTGAGAGGGCAATAATGGTTTTTGCGTCGCCGTCTTGTATGTGTCTTCTATCCTCCCTTAGGTGTATGGTGATTTGGTCTGCTCCGGCAACGGTACACGGCAAAAGAGCGTCAATCGGAGACGGGTCGCCGCACCGTCTGGCCTCTCTTAAAACCGCTATGTGGTCTATGTTTACCCCTAGTTTCATCGCTTCCTCTGATTTTTTTGCCGGAATTTTATCATTTTAATGACAAAAACCGTCCCGTATAAAGGTGGTTTTGATAAAATTAGACTAAAAATGTAAGGTTTTGTTTTGATAGCGATTGATCTCGGCTCAAATACGGTAAGAGCCGTAAAGTATGACTGTAACACGGGGAAAAAAATCGCCGTTTTTGAAAAAATAGTAAAGGCGGCGGACAAAACCCACCAAAATAACACAATAAACGAAGAGGCAAAAGGGAGAATTTTTGCCGCTATATCTGAGTTAAAAGAGAAGTTGGGTTCAGATGAGTGCGTAGCTGTGGCTACCGCCGTCTACAGAAAGGCAAAAAACGGCTCCGAAATCCTAAAAGAGATAGAAGATAAATTCGGAATAGCCACAAAAGTGATAAACGGCGAAACGGAAGCCCTGTTGACCGCTTTGGCGGTTGAGAATGCCCTAAAACAAAAAGGGATTCCGTCTGATAGTTTTGTGCTGATAGATATCGGGGGCGGTTCTACGGAGGTGATTTTCAAAAAAAACGACAAAATGATTGTCGAGAGTTTTGATATAGGGATTATCTCCACCGCCCAAAAATACCCGTCCAGAGATATGTTGGAGCATGGGGTGAAAAAGGATGCGGCTGCCCTAAAAGAGTTTATTAAAGACACGATGTACGCATTTTTAAAACCGCAGATTTTTTGCGCTACGGCCGGAACTCCGACGACGCTTGCGGCAATCAAAATGGGGATGGAGTATTCGACCTACAACGGCGAGGCGGTAAACGGGCAGACGATTACCCAGTCTGATGTAGACAAAATATTCACAAAACTCCTCAAAATCAGCGAGGGCGAGCGCTCTAAACTGGTCGGCCTCGGCCGAGAAGATTTAATCATAGCCGGAATACTAATCTATAAAGAGATTTTTGAAGCTACGGGCTTTAACGATTGTACGGTTTTTGACGACGGTCTCAGAGAGGGGCTGGCTATCGCCGTATGTAAAAAAATAAATATTTTTTAAAATAAAAGAGGAATACAATGGGTTTAAAACTAAACGGCTCACAAATGCTAATAGAGGCTTTGCGGGCGGAGGGCGTAGATATGGTTTTCGGTTATCCGGGCGGAGCCGTACTGAATATCTATGACGAAATTTATAAACAAACATATTTTAAACATATACTAACCAGACACGAACAAGCCGCTATACATGCGGCAGACGGATACGCCAGAGCAAGCGGGAAAGTCGGCGTAGCAATAGTTACATCAGGGCCCGGTTTTACGAATGCTGTTACCGGAATAGCTACTGCCTATACAGACTCTATTCCGATGGTAATCATCAGCGGGCAGGTTCCTATATCGCTTATCGGAACCGATGCGTTTCAAGAGATAGATGCGGTGGGGATCTCAAGGCCGTGCACAAAACACAACTATCTGGTCAAAACCATAGAGGAGCTTCCGCATATCCTGCAAGAGGCTTTTTATATCGCCAGAACCGGCAGACCGGGGCCTGTGCATATAGATATTCCAAAAGATATAACGGCGACAATCGGCGAATGGTATAGAAAAGAGAGCTTTTCTATGCAAACTTACAAGCCGACGCAAAAAGGGAACCCTAGACAAATCCAAAAAGCTTTGGAGGCGATGAGGGAGGCCGTCAGACCTATTTTGTATCTTGGCGGCGGGATTGTGCTATCTGAGGCTAGCGGAGAGGTTAGGGAACTTCTGAGTCTAACGGAGATCCCTGTTGTTGAGACGTTAATGGCGAGAGGTGTTATACCTGCCGGGGACAAAAATCTCCTCGGAATGCTCGGTATGCACGGAACGTATGCCGCTAATATGGCGATGAGTGAGGCCGATCTTATTATATCTTTGGGTGCTAGGTTTGACGATAGGGTTACCGGAAAACTATCCGAATTTGGAAAAAATGCAAGGGTTATTCATGTTGACGTAGATCCTAGCTCTATCTCAAAACTTGTAAATGCCCATTTCCCTATAGTCGGCGACCTGAAAGTCGTCCTAAAAGAGATAAACGAGCAAATCAGAAGAGACGGATTTGACAAAGAGGGGCTAAATCATTGGAGGGAACTGGTTAAAAGGTTTGACGAGCTACACCCTCTAAGCAAAACATACAAAGAGGACGATAACGGACTAAAACCTCAAACGATTATCAAAAAAATGGGTGAGATCCTTCCAAAAGATTCGATAATTGCGACAGATGTCGGTCAACATCAGATGTGGACGGCGCAGTTTTATCCGTTTAATGCCCCAAGACAATGGGTGACAAGCGGCGGTCTGGGAACTATGGGATACGGTTTTCCGGCGGCTATGGGGGCAAAAACCGCTTGTCCGGAGAAGGTTGTTATAAACGTTACCGGGGACGGCTCCATACAGATGAATATCCAAGAGATGATGACGGCTACAGAACACGGACTAAACGTCGTAAACGTAATACTAAACAATAACTTTCTGGGGATGGTTAGACAGTGGCAGACATTCTTTTATGAGAAAAGATACTCATCTGTTGACCTGGCGATGCAGCCTGATTTTGTAAAGCTTGCCGATGCCTATGGGGCAAAAGGGTACAGAGTTGATAGCTATGAAGGGTTTGAGGCCGCTTTGAAAGAGGCCATAACGTTAAAAGTCCCAGTCATTATAGATGTCGTAATCGACAGACTGGAGAACGTACTCCCTATGGTTCCGACCGGCGGAACCTTATACAATATGCTTTTAGAGTTTAAGGACTGAGAATGACTGAGAGAAGAATAATATCCGTTGAGGTTGTAAACGAACACGGCGTATTGGCAAGAATAGCCGGACTCTTCGCCGGAAGGGGATACAACATCGAGACTCTGACCGTAGCACCGATTCCGGGGAGCAACATATCCAGAGTAACGATAGAGACTAGCGGAAACAAAAAAGTGCTAGAGCAGATAGTAAAACAGCTCCACAAATTGATTTCGACCTACAAAGTTATAGAGCATCAGGAGATGGTCGAAAAAGAGATGGTACTGGTCAAATTTCCGCTTTCAGAATCGCTCGCCGATATTGAGGCATTGTCGTTTTCATACAACGGCAAAATAGTCGATTCTACAGAATCCAGCGTAATCGTAATGGCGGCAGACGAGCCGAAAAGGATAGACGGTTTTTTAAAGGCCGTAAAAAAATTCAACCCGCAAGAGATTGTAAGGGGCGGAATAGTAGCCATCGAAAAATAATAAGGGGTATGTCGTGAGCCAAAAGCTTTTTTTATCGGTTCTTATTGCTATGGCGGCTTTTTTGTTTGCAGGGTGTTCGGCAACCACAAAGAGTGGAGCGATAGGGGTGGACAGGAGTCAATTTTTGCTTGTGTCATCCGATGAAGCTTTTAACTCCGGCAATTCATATTATGTGCAAGAGGTAAAAACCGCCGACAAAAATAGGACGCTAAATCCGGATAAGAGGCAGACCGATAGGCTAAGGGGTATCGCTGCAAGATTGGCTCCGAAGACAAAAGTGTTTAGAGATGATGCGCCTAACTGGGGGTGGGAGGTTAACGTTATGAAGTCGGACGAGTTAAACGCCTATTGCGCCGGTAGAGGCAAGATAATGTTTTATACGGGAATTTTGGAAAAAATAACCGTAACCGACGATGAGATTGCCGCCGTGATGGGACATGAGATAGCCCATGCCCTCAGAGAGCACTCCAGAGAGAGGATGAGTCAGGCATACGCCCAAAATCTAGGGCTATCAATCGCCGGAGCCCTCACAAAGGCCAGCGGAGCCGCAATGAGCGCCGCACAAATGGCCGCTCAGCTAGCCGTAACGCTTCCATATAGCAGAGAGCACGAGAGGGAGGCCGATAGGATAGGGCTGGAGCTGATGGCTAGAGCCGGATATGACCCCAATGCCGCCGTTAGAGTGTGGGAGAAGATGGCAAAACAGAGTGGCGGCGGGCAGACGATGGAGTTTTTGAGTACCCACCCTTCAAATCAAAGTAGAATTGCCGATATGAAAAACTACCTCCCTATAGCGATACAGCTATATAAAGAGGCGAAGGGGACTAGATGAAACTAAAAGAGATAGCGGCACACATTGGGGTAGATTGCGACTCGACGCTTGAGATAAACGGCATTAATACCCTAAAAGATGCAAAAAAAGATGAGATTAGCTTTATAGATAGCTCAAAATATCTTGTTGACTTGCAAAATACAAAAGCCGGTGCCGTGATAACATCGGAAAAAAATCTGGACAAACTCCCAAGCGGCGTTATAGCTCTTGTGACGGAGGAGCCTTACTTAAAATTGGCTCTCGCAACAAAGCTATTTGCCAAACCGTATTTTGAGCACGGCAGTCCTGCTATGATTCCGGGGTCGGCTGAGATTATGCCGAATGTCCATATAGGCAAAAAGGCCGTCATAGGGGAAAACGTCGTGATTATGAGCGGTGCGTTTATCGGTGACTATGCCGAAATAGGAGACGATACGGTAATCTATCCGAATGTTGTAGTGTATAGAGACTGCAAAGTCGGGAAAAGTTGCATACTTCACGCCGGATGCGTCATTGGCTCCGATGGGTTTGGTTTTGCGCATACAAAAACCGGAGAGCATGTAAAAATATACCAAAACGGGATTGTTGTACTAGAAGACGATGTGGAGATCGGGGCAAATACGACAATTGACAGGGCTGTATTCGGTGAGACGAGGGTCAAAAATGGGGTCAAAATAGACAATCTGGTTCAAATCGGACACAACTGCGAAATCGGAGAGTACTCTATCATGGTGAGCCAATCCGGACTTGCCGGCTCTACGATACTAGGGCGAAACGTCGTTATGGGCGGACAAAGTGCATCTGCCGGACATGTCAAAGTCGGAGATTTTGCCACTATCGCCGCTAGGGGCGGTGTTACCAAATCTCTGGAGGGGAAAAAAGTCTACGGTGGCTTCCCTCTAATGGAGCACAAAGAGTGGCTAAAGCTTCAGGCCAAAATCTCAAGACTTTTAGACTAACCCCTTTTTCTATACGATAAAGCCTCCAAAATGTGGGGCTTTTCTACTTTTATACTATTTTCCAAATCGGCTATTGTTCTGGCGACTTTTAATGTTTTTGCACTAGAGCGTGCCGACATCGCAAACCTTGCCCCTGCTTTTTGGAGCATATCTGTTGCCTCGTCTGTTATCTCTAGTCCTGCAAGTTCTTTGTCGCTGAGCCTAGAATTTAGTTTCCCGCCTCTTTTCATTTGAGCCGAAAAAGCTTTTATCACATTGTCAAACATTTCGTTTGATGTGATATCCGATTTGCCCGCCTCTGAGAACTCTTCCATCTGGACAAATATATCCATCCTGTCCAAAAACGGTTCCGATAGCCTGTTTTTGTACCTTTGAATCTCACTCTCTTTGCATCTGCACTCTTTTGTTTTTGAGAGAAGATTGCCGCATGGACACGGATTCATGGAGCCTACAAACATAAAATCGGCATCATAGTCTATTTTTGAGTTTACTCTGGATATTAGAATCCGGTAGTTCTCCAGAGGTTCTCTGAGCCCCTCTATAAGTGTTTTGTCAAAATGCGGAAGCTCATCTAGCCATAGTATGCCGCCGCTAGAGAGTGCCACCTCTCCTATTTGCCCCTCTTTTGAGCCTCCACCTAAAAGCGCTGAGCGGGTAGAGTTGTTGTGAGGGGAGCGAAACGGTCTTTTGGCGGAAAAATCGGACTCTTTTCCCTCTAAAAAATCCAGCATAGCAAATTTTAGAATCTCATCGACACTCATCGGCGGCAATATATATCTAAGCCTTTTTGCTATCATACTTTTGCCGCAACCGGGAGAGCCCTCCATCAGTATATTATGCATCCCGGCAGCGGCTATAAGGGCGGCTCTTTTGGCTATGTTCTGCCCTTTTACGTCGCTAAAATCGTGTGCAAACTCTCTTGTATAAAAAAACTCTTTTCCGTCAAGCGTGAGCGATTCGCCGTTGATATTTTGGGTTCCGTGTTTACACTCGGCATCTCCGGTTGTCAATGTGTCAAAAGCCCCTGTGAGGGTATCTGCCCCGTAGACTTTTATATTAGGTATTTTTTGTAAAAAATAGGCGCTTTTTGATGGAACCAAAAAAGTGTCGGCAAGCCCCTCTTTTAGCATTGAAAGTGCTATCGGAAATATCTGCGGTGTATGTTTTAGTGCTCCGTCGAGACCAAGCTCGCCTAGGACGATAATGTTTTTTAACAGAGGCTCTTTTTTGAGTATTTCACACATCGCCCCAAGGGCTATAGATAAGTCGAAAAACGAACCGCTTTTGCGAATATCGGCTGGGCTTAAGTTTATGATTAGCTTGTATGGGGGGAGGGATATATTTGATTTTGAGAGAGCCGCTTTTGTTCTCTCCCTTGATTCGGCAATTCCTAGATCGGCAAGCCCTACTATTGTGAAAGCGGGCAACCCTTTTATCAGGGAGGCCTCAACGTCAATTTTTACACCCTTTGCACCGTCTAGCGTTGCACAGGATATATGGGTCATTTTTTACCGGTTTTTATAGACGCTTTGTACTCTTTCTCAAATTTTTTCCGTTTTAATATGGATAGTCTTTCAAAAAAGAGTCTACCGTTTAGGTGATCCATTTCGTGTTGCAACGCTATAGCTAAAAGGCCGTGGGCATCGACCGTCTTCTCGTTCCCGTCCCTGTCTTTGTAAGAGACCGTGACGTGTTCGTTTCTGGTTACCTCTTCATAAAATTCAGGGATAGAGAGGCATCCCTCTTTATACTTTATCTCGCCATCTCTTGAGATTATTTTAGGGTTTATAACCTCAAACAGTTCAGAGGCTTTCTCCCCCTCCTCGTCGTATAGCTCAATAATGAGGACGTTTTGCGGGATACCTACTTGTATAGCGGCAAGGCCTATCCCGCCGTTCTCTCCCATAGTTTCATACATATCGTCTAGTAGCGTATGGAGGTGTTCGTCGAAATATTCAACATCTTTTGATGTTTGCTTTAGCCTTTTGTCCGGATATTTTAGAATCTCTCTAATCATACTAGGATTATACGCCGCCTATTTCATAAGGAGACTCACCTTTTTCGTCGCACGTTCTGAGAGCCGTAAGGGTCGTTTCTATAGTTTCATCTGCCGTTTTATCTTTTGAGAGAGGAACAATACCGCAACAAATTTTTAGCTCAATCTCTTTGTCGCCCAAAAAGAAGTTTGTAGAGCTCATCATATCATAGAGCCTCTCGGCAGTTCTGGCGGCATTCTTTGCATCAGTGTGTTTTAGGAGAAGTGCAAAAATACCCTGCCCGAAATATGCAACAACGTCGCTTCTTCTGGAGGTTTTCATAAAGAGTTTCGCCATTGTTTTGCTAACGAGCGATACCCCTTTTTCTGTACCTATATCCTCTATTACGGCGGTTGAGAGGTTGGCTAGTAGCAATGCACTACTGTGACCGTATTTGCCTATCATCTTTTGTTCGTGATCGATTTGTTGTACCAAATACCGCTTGTTGTATATCCCATATCTGGCATCAAAAATACTCTCGGTCTCAACCTCTTTGACTATATTTGCACTTTTTTGGTATAGATCTTTAAATATAGTCGCCTGTTTGGATAAGAAGTTTGCAAGCATCTCTGCATCGCTAGAAAGAGTTGTCGCAAAGTTCAAAACCGCAGACGGATTATTAATCCCTTTTGCCTCTTGCGAACGTTTTTTAGTGGTTTCGATAACCGACAGAATTTGCTTATAAAGTACGGATACGTTTTGCAGGATGTCTTTTACGGACGAGAAACCCTCTTTTAGCTTTGTTTCCAGTACCGCCCTTTTTTCGTCGCCGCCTGTATCTTGAGAGTTTAGCTGTTCGGCTATGCTCTTTCTAAAATCAAACGGCTTGTCTTGCAAGAGTGTTTCAAAGTATAGTTCATAGTAGCTCGGTATCGGAGGCAAGCCCTCTTCATCCAGTTTTGCAAGAACCTCTCTTGCAAACTGTTGAAGACCCGAACCCATCCCTTTTTGTCCGACCCCCATTTTAGGGGCACCGACATCTTTTAAACCTACATGTGGCGCACCGTCAGCATCGCCTATTTTTGTTCCGTCTTTTTGTATTAGCAACTTATCCGCCTTTTATTTGAAGCTTTTTTCCAATACTTTATCGATGAGACCGTACTCTTTTGCCTCTGCTGCACTCATAAAAAAGTCTCTCTCTGTATCGGCAACTACTTTTTCAAGTTTTTGTCCGGTTTGAGAGGCTAAAATAGAGTTTAGCTCGTCTTTCATTCTGAGTATCTCTTTTGCCTGAATGGCTATGTCGGTAGCCTGACCTTGCGCTCCGCCTAGGGGTTGATGAATCATTATCCTAGAGTGTGGCAAGGCGTATCTTTTCCCTTTGGTTCCGCTGGATAGCAAAAAAGCCCCCATCGATGCCGCTTGGCCTATACATATAGTACACACATCGGGCTTAATATACTGCATTGTGTCAAATATACTAAAGCCGCTTGTTACGACTCCGCCGGGAGAGTTTACATACAAAAATATATCCTTGTCCGGAGCCTCTGCTTCAAGAAACAAAAGTTGTGCCACAACGGTACTTGCAACTGCATCATTTATCTCGCCGGATAAAAAAATTATCCTGTCTTTTAGGAGTCTAGAATATATGTCATAGCTTCGCTCACCTCTACCGGTTCGCTCTACTACAAACGGTATATAACTCATTTGTCACCCTTTTTTTGGTTCAGAAGATGTGTGAGTACTTTGTCTTCGATCATAGCCATTTTGATAGCAGGTAGTAGCCCTTGTTTTTGGTAGTACTCAAGCATCGCTTTCGGTTCCGCACCCATACTCATCGCTTCGTAGAATATCGCCTGTACAAGTTCATTGTCGTTTACGGCAATATTTTGTTGTTTTGCCAACTCGTCTATCAGGAATGTTGCTTTTACGCTTTTTTCGGCATCAGCTCTCATAGACTCTCTTAGGTCTTTTATTTTCCCCTCAACCTCTTTAAGCTCTTTAAGCTCATCTTCGCTCATAGTTTGGACTTTGCCTCTAACCATCAGGTCGATCTCTTGATCTACGATCATCTCCGGGAGGTCAAAGCTGTATTTGCCGAGTAGCGCCTCGACCAATTTCGGTTTTAGCTCTTCAGTGAATAGTTTTGTTGTCTTTTCGCTTTTGATTTGCTCTTCGATAATTGTTTTTAGTTTTTCAAGTGTCGCTTCAGGGTCTTCCGGCATCATTTTTTTAGCCAACTCTTCATCTAGCGTTATCTCAGGTTTTACTTGAATCCCTTTTAGGTTTACTTTGAATACTGCCGTTTTACCTGCAAGCTCTTTGTTGCCGTAATCTTCCGGAAAAGTGAGTTCAAACTCTTTCTCTTCGCCGATTTTCATTTTTTCAAGATTTTGTTCAAATTCCGGTAAAAATCTTTTTCCGCCAAGCTCAACGACCATATCGTCCGCTTTTCCTCCGGCAAACTCTACGCCGTCTATCGTACCGACGAAATCGATAGTCAGAAAATCTCCGGTTTTTGCCCCTCTTTTGCCCTCGTATGCCTCAAGTGGAGCCATAGCTTTTGCCATATTTTCGATTCTCTCCAAAAGCTCTTTTTCTGCTACCGCTACCTCTTCAAACTCAGGGACAAGCTCTTCGATTTTTTCAAATGCTATTTCAGGTCTGATTGAGAAGCTGATTTCAGCGTCCACACCACCATCTGCCGTCTCTTCAAATTTTGTGATTAGCGGTTGACCTACCAGATCTTTGCCTTCTATTTTTAGCTCATCCAACCCTTTTGATAGAGCCTCTGAAATTATCTCTTGTCTGGCATCTTCGGCTATTTTTTCACCGTATCTTTTTTCAACTACGTTTGCAGGGACTTTACCTTTTCTAAAACCGTCTACTTTTACGTTTTTTGCAATCTGACCCGCAATTTTTGCCGCTTTAGCGTCAAGCGTCGCTTTTGATATGCTTACCTCGATTTTCCCGTTTGCGCTATTTTTTTTCTCGCAAGATAACTTCATTTTTGTCCTTGTGGCTTTGTTCTTGATTTTTTAAAATGGGTTCATTCTATCAAACTTTAACTTTGAATTTGGGAGTCGCAAAGCCACTTTCGGCCAATATGTAAAATAAAGATAATAGGGCTTAAAATAAGGGTAGAATTATTTTCACAAGGGTATTAGTGGTAGGCGAAAAGGAAAAAGTAGAGTCTTTGGTTTTAAAACTTTTGGATTCGATTGGTGAGGATACACAAAGAGAGGGGCTAATCAAAACTCCCCATAGGGTTGCAAAGGCCTATGAATACATATTCGGCGGGTACGACAAAAATCCATCGGAGGTTCTAAACGATGCGCTATTTGAGAGCAAAAGCTCAGAGATGGTTGTGGTTAGGGATATAGAGTTTTACTCGATGTGTGAACATCATATACTTCCGTTTTTCGGAAGGGTTCATGTTGCTTATATACCGGACGGAAAAGTGGTGGGGTTATCCAAAATCCCTAGACTCGTCGATATTTTTGCCAGAAGACTCCAAATTCAGGAGAAACTAACCGAAGAGATTGCCGACGCTATTATGACCACTATAAAACCCAGAGGTGTTGGGGTCGTTATAAACGCAAGACATATGTGTATGGAGATGAGGGGGGTTGAAAAGATGCACTCCTCTACGACCACATCGGCGCTTAGGGGGCTTTTTCTGAAGGATGCAAAAACAAGGGAAGAGTTTTATTCGATTATAAATACCCCTCAAGGAAATAGATTTTAATGCCGTTAAGCTCACTCCAAAAAAAACTCCAAAAAGTAAACCTCTCCCCTGCTTTTGCCGTAATTACCAGAGTAAATGCTACAAACTTTGAGGCGACGGGGCTTCATACCGGAGTCGGCGATATCGTCCGTATATCGTCCCAGAGCGAAAATCTGGAGAGCCTCGGGATGGTGACGGCTCTTGATGAGGCAAAATTTAGTATCTCGCCGTTTGGGTTTGTAGAGGGGTTTAAAATCGGAGATAGGGTATATGCCTCCGAGACAGGGCTTAAAATACAAGTCGGAGACGGGTTGCTCGGGCGTGTAGTAAATCCTTTGATGAAGCCGATAGACGGCAAGGGTGAGTTGGAGCTTGACGATACGATAGCGGTTATCCGTCCGCCTGTTGCCGCTATGAAAAGGGGGCTTATAGAAGAGGTTTTTCCGGTCGGGGTCAAGAGCATTGACGGATTGCTAACATGCGGAAGAGGCCAAAAACTAGGTATTTTTGCCGGTTCCGGTGTTGGAAAATCGACTTTGATGGGGATGATAGTAGAGGGTTGCAAGGCCGATGTAAAAGTCATTGCGCTAATCGGAGAGAGGGGCAGAGAGGTTCCCGAATTTGTCGAGAAAAATCTAGGGGGAGATCTCACAAATACGGTTCTCGTCGTAGCTACGTCGGACGATTCGGCTCTGATGAGAAAGTACGGGGCTTTTGCCGCTATGAGTGTTGCGGAGTATTTTAAAGAGCAGGGTAGAGATGTTTTGTTTATGATGGACTCCGTTACGAGGTTTGCGATGGCTCAGCGTGAGATTGGTCTAGCTCTCGGTGAGCCGCCGACGACAAAAGGGTATCCGCCGTCTACTCTATCGCTTTTGCCGCAACTGATGGAGAGAGCCGGAAAAGAGGAGGGGAAAGGTTCCATAACGGCATTTTTTACCGTCCTTGTCGAGGGAGACGATATGTCTGACCCTATAGCCGACCAGTCCCGTTCGATTTTGGATGGACACTTTGTCCTTGACAGAAGCCTAACGGACTTTGGGATCTATCCGCCGCTAAATATCCTAAACTCCGCCTCAAGGCTTATGAACGACATAGTCACAAAAGAGCACAAAGAGGCGGCTTTTAAGTTTCGTCGGATGTATGCTACGCTAAAAGAGAATGAGGTACTAATCAGAATCGGTGCTTATCAAAAAGGGAGCGACAGAGAGATTGACGAGGCGATAGACAAAAAAGGGCTTATTGAGAGCTTTTTGAAGCAGGATAAAAACGAAAAAGTAGAGTTTGACGACACCGTGGCCGAACTTGTATCCCTGAAGGGCTAATATGGATTTTTTCAAGGCTGTTTGGGATGCTTTGGAGGAGAGTTGTCCGGATAGCAAAATCAAAAAAGTATACGCCATTTGGGATGCTTTTTTGGCGGGAGAGTTTATTTGCTTTGCAAACGATTGCGAAATTTTGATTCAGAGCAAACCATCTTATGCGGCAATCTGTGATATCGTCCGTCCGGCTGAGGTTCCCAAAAGACGAAATCTGGACAGTATAGATGGAAAAAAGGTATTTATCCATGCTCTGACCCATATAGAGTATGCCGCTATAGATTTGGCACTTGACGCATGCTATAGTTTTCGGGGGCTTCCGACCGATTTTTATAAAGATTGGGTAGAGGTAGCAAAAGAGGAGTGCGACCATTTTTCGGCTCTACAAGGGATTCTCCGCTCTTTTGGAGGGGAATACGGAGACTATCCGGTTCATATATCGCTTTTTGATGCTTTAAGGAGGAGCGATACCCTTCTGAAGCGGATGGCGGCAATCCCCAGATATCTGGAGGCCGGAGGATTGGATGCAAACAAAAAACTAAGCGCAAAGGCCGATAAAATATCACCCGAGTTGGTTGAAGCGTTAAAAATAATCCTAAGAGATGAGATAAGCCACGTCCATAAAGGCGACAAGTGGTTCAAGTATGCCTGTAAAGAGGCTGGGTGTGAGCCGTCGGTTTATTTTGATATTATCGAAGAGACTCTACCCGGTGGCTTGAAACCAAAAAACGAGATGAATATAGAAGATAGGTTAAAAGCCGGCTTTGCTTGCCATGAGCTAAAAAGACTGGCTGGAAATGAGGTTAAATGTTAGAACTATATGAAAAAAATCTACTGGATTTGGGTGTTATGGCCGATAACATCAGAAAAGAGAAGTGGCAAAAAAAACTTTTTTTTAACTCCAATATCCATGTTAATCCGACAAATGTATGCAAGGACGTATGCAAGTTTTGCGCCTTTTCCGCCAGTCGCAAAAACCCGAATCCGTACTCAATGACGACGGAGCAGATAATATCAAAGATAGACGGGGTAAAAAACGAGATCACCGAAGTTCACATAGTCGGAGCGCATAATCCGGATATGGGGCTATCGTTCTATCTCCCCCTTTTTAGAGAGATTAAAAAGCTTTTTCCCCACATACACGTCAAGGCTTTGACGGCGGCAGAGGTTCATTTTTTGTCGGAGCTTGAGGGGATTGGCTACAAAGAGACGTTGGAGAAAATGGCGGAGGCCGGGGTCGATTCTATGCCGGGGGGCGGTGCCGAGATTTTTGACGAAGAGACCAGAAAATACATAGCAAAAGGGAAGGTAACAAGTGATAATTGGCTCAAAATCCACGAGACGTGGCATGGGCTTGGAAAAAAATCAAATGCTACGATGCTATTTGGGCATGTGGAGAGCAGGGCACACAGGATAGACCACATAGAGCGGATCAAAAAACTGCAAGAAAAAACAGGAGGGTTTAATGCGTTTATCCCCCTCGTCTACAATACGGCAAACAACTTCTTAAACGTACCTCACGGTGCAACCGGCCAAGAGATTCTAAAAACCGTGGCTATCAGCAGGGTGATGTTAGATTGCGTGCCGCACATAAAAGCGTATTGGGTTGCCGCTAGTTTGAATCTGGCTTTGACGGCGGCCGAGTTTGGAGCCGATGATTTGGATGGGACTATACAGAACGAATCGATTATTTCAAAAGCGGGAGCCGATAGTAGCTCAGGGGTTAGCAAGGAGACTCTAATCGGACTAATCAAAAACGGAGGTTTTACCCCTGTCGAGAGAGACAGCTTGTATAATGAACTAAAAGAGTTTTGATGTGGATTTGATAAAGATTTTAATATGTTTTGGGTGCATCGTAGCCATAACCTATTTTTTGAGGCTTTTAAAATCTAAAAGAGACAATATCAGCTACACCAAAAACGGAATAGTCTATCTCGGCTTTTTGGGTGTCGGCGTTATAACCGTTATGGACGTTATCACCTCCGTATTTTACGCCCCTGCCGAGAGTTTTAGGTTTGTAGGCTATGACTCCATTCTCTTTATGCCGCTTACTGCGTTGATAGTCGCTGCTTTTGCTTTTTCGATGACCGAAATTGCCAGAATCATGGAGAAGTTTGGCTACAAGGGGGGTGGTGTCTACTCGTTTTCATATATGGTTTTTGGCAGAAACGTATCGCTTGTGGCCGCCGCATCAATCCTTGTCGACTATGTAAATACGGCTGCAATATCTGCAATATCGGCTATAGAAAACCTTGACGGGTTTTCCGGACTCTCCGATACGGCAAAACTGTTATTGGAGCTTGGAATCGTATGGGGTATTGCACTTTTAAATATTCTCGGGATTAGAGAAAACTCAAAGGTTACATTTTATCTATTCGGGTTTGTCTGTTATATTTTGGGAATTACGATTGTGCTCGGCTTTTACGATATGGACTCAATGCAGGCTAGAGTCGTCGTCTCCTCTATTACGATTACATCCGGCAAGCTCTTTTCGGGAGTTGATAGTTTTGTTACGATGCTTGTTGTCGGTATTGCATCTACAATCCTCGCATATTCGGGTATAGAGTCGGTGCTTCAAACCAGAAAACTAACCGAGAGTTGGAGGGTTATCAAAGGTGCCTATATATTTTTGATTGTTTTTATCGGCGTGGTTACCCCGACCCTCTCTTTGCTTGCCATAACAGCCGTACCGGATCCAAAAATCTCAGATACAAACCTTATACCTACATTTGCCGCCGCCGTCGGAGGGGAGTATCTCTCATTTTTGATTGCCGCCGCCGCTTTTGTGGCTTTGACGTTTGCGGTCAATACGGCGATGGTAGCCGGTACTGAGCTTGTCTCTACGATGGCGGAGAGATTCGGGATCAAAAAAATTGCAACAAAAAACAGACACGGAAACGAGTATAGGATAGTAATATTTTTAGCTCTGTTTTTTAGTTCCGTAATCGTAGCTACGGGCGGAAGTCAGGCAATGGTTGCCGATATGTATGCGATAGGGCTTGTCGCTACTTTTATTATCAACCTCTCCGGACTTATAGTCTTTAGGTTTACGCAGGGTTTTTCCCATATCAAAGAGTATAAGAGCAGTTTTTTCAAAAATGTAATCTTGCTAGTTATTTTTTCGGCGGTCTTTTTGTATCTGGTCTCACACAAACAAAACGGCGCTATTTTTTGGGCATTAGCATCTATGGGGATGCTATTTTTGGGGCTTGTGCTAAAAGATTTTATGCGAAAAGAGGAGGGGAGGTTTTCAAAATTCGATACCAGATTTAGTGTTGTCAGCGAAATCGACAAAGTAGAGGCAAAAGAGATACAGATTGTATTTTTGAGACCGTTTGAGAGACCCAGAAAAATAAAAAGTGACTCCATATTTATTACGTTTGCTCTGGGGCGGATGCCGACTCCGGATAAGATGGCAAAAAACCATTTTATACTGCCGCTTGAATCGTATCTGAGCATCGATACGCAGATAAAAGAGCTTTTGAGGTCTTTGGAGGATTGGTATCCTGAGAAAAAGTTTTCAGTTCATTTCAACTGGCCTACCTCTTCATGGAGGAGTAGGTTGTATCTAGCTATTATGATAAACAGAATTTTGAAGCTTCCGGCAAAGCTCCCGCATCTGAAATTTGCGATAGAGCACAATCCGGATAAGTAGTAAAAAACATAAAAAAGGGAAAATCCTTTTTTATGTTTTGAGTTTTATATAAATTTTATGAGGGCATACCCTACAACGACAAGCCATACAAACAAAATCAAAGCCAAATAAATCGGTTTCATCCCGACACCTTTGATTTTGTTGAAGTTCGTCTCAATCCCCAGAGCCGCCATAGCCATAGCAAGCAAGAAAGTGTCAAGCTCATTTATAACCGAAATAATATTTTGTGGAACCAACTGTAACGAATTGAAACCTACAACCAAAAGAAAATAAACCGCAAACCACGGGATCATTATTTTTGTTTTTTCGCCGCCGTTTGATTTTCCTGTCACAAATAGTGCAATAACGAGCAAAAACGGAGCAAGCATCATAACTCTGGTCATCTTGACGATTACTCCGGTATCTCCAGCCTCCGGCGATATGGCGTTCGCTGCCACTACGACCTGTGCTACCTCGTGTACCGTAGCCCCTACGTATATCCCGTACTCTTTTGCATCAAAACCCAGTATGCCGGAGTTGTAGAGCATCGGATAGGCAAACATCGCAATAGTTCCGAAAAGTACCACCGTGGCGACGGCCATAGAGGTTTTGTATGCTTCGCTTTTTAGGGTTCCCTCGGTTGCAAGTACTGCCGCCGCACCGCATATAGAGGCTCCGGAGGCTATCAGCATAGATGAATCTCTATCTAGCCCCAATACTCTGGTTCCTATCTGCCAACCGAGTATAAATGTTCCGATAACGATAAAAGCATCAATTGCAATCGCCTCCAATCCAACCGAAAAAACCTGTTGATATGTGACTCTAAAGCCGTATAGGACGATAGCAAAACGGAGGATATTTTTGGAGGAAAATATAATTCCGGGTACCCACTGCGTAGGTAATTTTTGTCTTAAGGTATTGCCGTATATCATACCGAATATTATTGCTATAACCAGCGGACTCATCCCGAGCGCTTTTATAAAAGGGAGACCTGATATGTACATAGAGGCAAAGGCAAAAAGGGATACAAACCAGATACCGCTCAGAGTATCACCTCTATTTTTGGCTGAAAATGCCACGATAGACTCCTTTAAAAATCTTTTACAGAATTATATCCCAAACAAAAAAATAAGTAAAATAAAATTATTTATTGTATAATCATCAAAAAAATTGACTATTAAAAGGTTGAGTGTATGAAATTTACGATGAGACAACTCGAGATTTTCAAAGAGGTTGCAACGACGGGGCACGTCACAAACAGCTCAGAGGCTCTGGGGATCTCTCAGTCGGCTATATCTATGGCGCTTCAGGAGCTTGAGGCAAATCTGAATACCAAATTTTTTGAGAGAAGAAACAAAAAACTAATCCTAAACGAAAACGGTAGGTTGCTTCTTGAAAAATCAACCGCACTCCTAAAAGAGTTGAAGAGTTGGAGAGTATATTTTTGGAGGACGGTATCAGCGGCAGACTAAAAATAGGAGCCAGTCAAACCGTCGGCGATTATATCATGCCGGAACTCGTCTATAGCTTTATGGAGATGTATCCGGAATCCAGATGTGAGCTTCTTGTTGCCAATACGAAAAAAATAGCGGCTATGCTTGAGAGCGGAGAGATTGATATAGGTTTTATCGAGGGTTTTATCAATGATCCGAAATTTGAAACACACCCTTGGGATGACGACGAGCTGATTGTGGTGGTGTCCGACAAAGATGCGTACAAGAAAAAAGAGTACAAAATCGATGAACTTGCGGAATACAAATGGATACTAAGAGAAAAAGGCTCAGGCACCAGAGCGGTATTTGAGAGCGGACTCGGTGAGCATTTTGCGAAGTTAAATATATTTTTGACGCTAGGACACAATGAGGCGATCAAAAAACTTGTTATGAGTAGCGACTCGGTCACGTGCCTCTCAAGACTTGCGGTTCAAAAAGAGCTTGACGAGGGGAAACTTTTTGAGGTAAAAATCAAAGGGTTTACATTCAAAAGAAAGCTTCTAAGGCTTGCATTTAAAGATAAATACGAGAGTAAGCTACTAAAAAGCTTTTTGAAATTTAGCGAAGGCTTTAAAAAACAAAAATAAAATGGCCAGACCTTTTTTTGACGACCTAAGAGAGTTAGACAGGGCGGCTACGGACAGATATGAAATAGAGTCCAAAATCCTGATGGAAAATGCCGCCGCAGGTGTTAAAAATCTATTAGCCGAAAAAAACCTACTCGGCAAAAAAACCCTTATAGCGGTAGGATCCGGAGACAACGGGGCGGACGGATACGCCCTCTCTCGGATGATTCCAAACGCCTATTTGTATGAGGCTCTCCCCCCTAAATCCAAGCTTTGCGTACTCCAAAAACAGATAGCAAAAAATCTGCAAATCCCTTTTGCTTCACTCGATGATGATTTTGAGGTGATTATCGATGCGGTCTTTGGAAGCGGGCTAAGCGCTCCGATATCGGGAGATTTGGCGCTACTCATAGAGGCATTAAACCACAAAACAGCGACGAAAGTTGCAGTTGATGTGCCGAGCGGCGTTAGGTGTGGGATGCAAAAAAACGATACGACTTTTTGTGCCGATTATACGGCTACGATGGGAGCCCTCAAAACATCGTTGTTTTCAGATTTTGCAAAAGATTTTGTCGGAGAGATAACCGTCTGTGATTTGGGATTATCCGCCAAAAAGTATACGGAGGGTTTTGCCTCTGCCGGATATCTGTTAGATAGAGATGATTTTTGTCTGCCGCACCGGAAAGCAAAAAGCTCAAATAAAGGCGATTACGGTCATTTGGCTATTATATCCGGTGAGTCGGCAGGAGCTTCCGTGATTGCGGCAAACGCCGCTTTGCGCCTTGGAGCCGGACTTGTTAGTATCGTCTCAAAAGAGCGGGTTGACGGTGGAATGTGTGTGATGAACAAATCCACTTTCCCTCAAAATGCAAATGCCGTATCGGTAGGGCAGGGGTTAGGTGACGAATACGGCCTAGAAGAGATAGAGGGCGCCGTCAGGGGCAGGGGTGTTGTGATGGATGCCGATTTGTTCAAAAAACGGTATATCGGGGAGCTGCTTGAAATTTGTCCGACAGCTATATTGACCCCGCACCCAAAGGAGTTTTCGTCTCTTTTATCTCAAACTCTCGGTATCTCGGTGTCGGTTTTAGATGTGCAGACTGATAGATTTGGGTATGCGGCTATGTTTTGCGACCGTTATCCGGAAATAACCCTTGTCCTAAAAGGGGCTAATACGATTATTAGAAAAGGTGGCGAGGTTTTTGTTATGAATTTTGGCACTCCGGCACTGGCCAAAGGGGGGAGTGGAGATATGCTATGCGGTGCTATCGGGGCGTATCTGGCGCAGGGCTTTGTCCCTTTGGAGGCGGCAAAAAACGGCTCCTTGGCTGTAGCTATCAGCGCCTCAAACTACAAAGGAAACGATTATTCGATGTGTGCCGATGATGTTATAAAAGGATTTGCTTGGTTGTAAAAAAAATAGTCATTCTCTTTAGTGGAGAAGGCTCCAATATGCAAAACATCGTCCAAAAGCTTCACAAAAAAATATTTTCCGGTTGCACGATTGAGGTGTCCGCTGTTATTACAAACAACAAAAACGCCCCCGGCATACAAAAGGCGGCAGATCTAGGGGTTCGGTGTGAGATATTGCCTCATACCGATTTTGAGAGCAGAGAGAGTTTTGATGCCGCTTTAGTGGATTTAATCAGGGGATTTTCGCCGGATTTGACCGTTCTGGCCGGATTTATGAGGATTTTGACCCCTGTTTTTACGGATAGTATCGCCGCTATCAATATTCACCCGTCGTTATTGCCGCTTTTTAAAGGCAAAGATGGGATAAAAGAGAGTTTTGAGAGCGGTATGAAGGTCGGCGGTGTGAGTGTCCACCGTGTTAGCGAGGGGATGGATGACGGTGAGATTATTGCCCAACGGTGTCTTCCGATCCTAAAAACAGATACTTTTGAGAGCTACAAAAAAAGGGTACATGCAGTCGAGCACGAGATCTACCCAGAGGCTGTTTTGGAGGCTCTTGGGTTATCCTAGACCGGTTGCGATGCCCTTTTTTCTATCTGGAGAATTCTAGCGGTCAAAGCGGTTTTCTCACCTTCTAGTTTGACTTTTTCACCCTCGTTGTCAGTTCTTCTGAGCTTTGCTTCAATCTCTTGAAGTTGTTTTTTTAGTTTTTCGATAAGCGCATCTTCACTATTGCTTGTTTGATTGGAGTCTGACGGATTTAGCTTTGTCTTGTCGGTTAGCGCTTTTAGATCGGTCATAGTCGATACTGTTTCACCATTATCTGCACTACCCTCTCCTGTACTCTCCGTGACTGTAAAATCTACGTGGGATAGCCAGTTTCCGCTACCGTCCTCCATAACGGCAAGACCTGTACTTCTCAGCTTTGCGAGTGTCTCGCCATCCTCTTTTAGGTCGAATTTTGAGGATACGTTTTCGACTATGAGCGCCCCAACTCTTACGTCGCTCAATGAGACTATGGAGCCGCCTCCGGCATTTTTGAGCCATACTTTTAGTTTTGAGAATATCTGATCGCTCTCGTCGATCACCCCGTCTTTGGTGTCGTCATAAAGGGACAAATCGGCAAATCCGTCTCCGCTTTGCGCCCCAAAAAGCTCACTTCCGTTGTCTATCTCACCGTTATTGTTTTTATCCAGAGCCAAAAATCCGCTACCCTCTTCGAGTAGCGCCATCCTCTCTTTTGTCCCGTCGCCGTTTAGGTCAAAATCAAACTTCTCTTTTTTGTTTACATCTGCCAGTTTGCCGTTTAGCCCCAAAACCAGCGGATCCATCTCGTACCATTTTCCACGCTTTTGCCCTTGTATCGTAAACTCCGTTACGTCAACGTGGGAGTAAAAAAGGTTTGAGCTTAGGTTTACGTTTAGGCTTTTGTCTGCCGTGTTTACGGTTGCATTTGCCGACATAGTGAGCGATTGTTTTTCGCCGTTTGTTATTTTCACTTTTTGGACATCGTTTGATACGCTACTCCAGACACTGCTCCAGTTTAGCTTTTCGGATTTGCCCGATAGTTTTAGGTTGTATGAGTCTATCTTCATAACACACCCTTTTTTCTAAAATTCATCCCCCTATATCGGCAAAACTTTCAAATGTTTTGCGTTTTTCTCTATTTTTTTGTATCCTATTTTCAAAAAACAAATCACAACAACAAGGGAGAGACGATGTATCTCAAAAAAAGGGTTGAAGAGGTCGAGGCTAAGCCGCAAAAGGCGGGATCGGGCGTATCGATGAGGATGCTAATATCTCCGGATGAGGCTTCTAATTTTGCGATGAGAAACTTTGTCATAGAGTCCGGCGGATATATGCCTGTGCATACAAACACCGTAGAGCACGAGCAATACGTCCTAAGCGGCAAAGCGGCGGTGCAGATAGGGGATGGCGAGATTGAGGCGCAAGCGGGAGACGTACTGTTGATTCCGGCAGGTGTACCGCACGGATACAGGACTATCGGGGATGAGCCGTATAGCTTTTTGTGTCTGGTTCCAAACCGTGAGGACAAGATAGAGATACTGTCATGCTAAGGGGATAAAATGACAAAAGAGGAGATACTCCAAATACTAAAAGAGCTAAAACCAAAGTACGAGGCGGAGGGGTTCGAGATACTGGGGCTTTTCGGCTCATACGCAAGGGGCGAGGCGACGGAGAGTAGTGATGTGGATATACTCTACAAAATACCGAATATGTCCGAGTATCTCCAAAAATACGACGGCTGGAGCGCAATCAACCACATAGTTGAGACCAAACAGAGCCTCTCGCAAACGCTTCACAAAAAGGTTGATTTCGTGGATATAGAGACGCTAAACGAAATCGGAAAAAAATATATTCTATCGGATGTGGTGTATGTCTAGGTCAAAATACGAGTTTGTGCTAAATCGGTCTAACTTTATGAAAAGGTAAAACAGACTGGTGACCAAGCCCAAACTCTTTTTTTATTATCATCAATTTTATAAGGTTGCTCAGATTTTATTTCATAGTGACAATCACGAATATATTTTGAAAATTCTTTGTCTTTTTGCACTTCATCAAATAAGCCAAGAATCTTCTCCTCTAGTTCGTTTTCTATGTTTCGACTTTCCTTTTCTAGTAAGTCAATATCCATAAAAAAAGCCATTATGCCATTTTTCCAAGTAGTAGAACTTTTTTCCTTGTTCAGTATATATATTATTCTTTCAATGTCTTGAGCTATTTTATCAAGTCTATCAACTCCATTTTTCACTTCTATTACGCTATGTGGTTCATTATTTTTGTACAAAATAATATCCCCTCTTCCGTTGACGGCTCTTTTTTTATTTGAAACTTTGGTTGTGCTACCTGAATCCCTAATTGCGCTTTTTATATTTAACTCTAAAGACGGTTTGTAGGCATCGCCTAGTTTTGATAGGCTCTTGGCAATATTTACCGTAATTAAATATTCTGGACCCCAACTTATGGAAACATCTTCCCATTTATAGTATTCTTGTTGAGAAAGTCTTATTCCATCTAAAACTTTTTGAACAATTTCATCTCTCTTCATCTTCTCCTCCTAATAAAAAATTCTCATCTATCTCAAATTTCCTCAAAAATAGGTATTTTCGGTATTGTATTTTTTCGGCCAAAAAATATACAGTAGCCATTGTGATAGTTTTATCCTCTAAAACTACCTCTATCTCTCGCTTGGTGTAGTGTTCTGGGTAGCCTTCTAGTTCATCGAGTCTTAGCATCGTTTGGGAGCTGACATCATACACTTCACCGTGTACACAAAAGCCTTCACCTTCACCGTCTATCAGATATGGGAATGATGGATATTTGCATATCAGCGGGTAACTGTGCAGTGTTTTGGCGGTTGATATGAATTTTGATTTTACCAATATACCATGATTGTCAAAGCCTCTCTTGAGTGTGCCATACACAAAAACTCTAAACATCGTCATCGGCAAAAACCTTGTATCAAAAATGAGTATAGCCGTCTTTTACATTTTCAGTTTAGCATTGTATCACTAAATTTTAGTTGCTTAAAGAAGAAAACGGCTCTAAAAACTGGTATTACGGTCCTTTAAATGATGAATATACGATATTTCAACCGTTTTTATATTCTCTTGATGTGATACTTCCGGTAGTTGATTTGTATATGGAAAAAGATTGGGGCGTATATATTCCGACTCCAAGTGGGTATTTTGATTGGCTAAACCCATCCACTATAACATTCAATCACATCGTTCGTTTGATTGTGTGGCTTGAGATATTGTTTGGTTGGATACTTGTGGCGATATTGTCGGGACTTGCGAAAAACGAGAAGGATTAGAGCGTTATTCCAAAACCCCATTTTTTGCTTTTTTATCCTCTTTTGGTTACCCTTGCCGAAAATTAAAAACAAATATATTTCTGCCGCCTTGTGCGGCTAGCTTCAGCGGCATAGCGCTTAGCGTGGCCGAGACGGGCTTTGCCTGTTTCGGCGTGTCCTTGAGGTTATTGAAATAACTGAAAGATTAAAATGCTAATAGACGGACACGGAAGACATATAAACTACTTACGGTTATCGGTGACGGAGAGGTGCAACTTTCGATGTAGCTACTGTATGCCGGATAAGCCTTTTAGCTGGGTACCAAAGGAGAATGTCCTCAGTTTTGAGGAGATGTTTAGCTTTGTGAGGGCGGCTATCGACGAGGGGATAACAAAGATCCGGATAACCGGAGGGGAGCCTACGCTCAGAGAGGATCTCGACAAGTTTTTGGCGATGATTTACGGCTACAAACCGGATATCGATATAGCGATGACGACAAACGGCTTTCTACTCTCCTCGTGCGCCGATAAGCTAGCACGTGCGGGGCTAAAACGGATCAATATCTCCCTAGATTCGCTCCGTCCGGAGGTCGCAAAACAGATAGCAGGGGGCAAGGATGTCCTCCCAAATGTTTTGGCCGGAATCGATGCGGCGTTGGCGGCAGGTCTGCGGGTAAAGCTAAATACCGTCCCGCTCAAAGGGGTAAATGACGGTGAGCTACTGGATATACTGGAATATGCCAAAGGGCGCAAAATAATGCTCAGGTTTATTGAGTTTATGGAAAACTCCCACGCCGACAAGGGTGCAACGGGGCTAAACTCGGATGAGATACTCTCCATAATCCGCCAAAAATACGAGATAACCGAAATACAAAAAGAGTTTAGCTCTCCGGCAAAACTGTATGAGCTTCCAGACGGATATGTTTTTGGGGTGATAGAGCCTCACAAAGAGGATTTTTGTGATTCGTGCAACCGCTTGCGGCTGACTGCCGAGGGGTATCTAATACCTTGTTTGTATTTTGACGAGGCACTAAGTATCAAGGACGCATTGAGGGCAGGGGATGTTCCGGCGGCGGTTGAGGTATTCAAAAAAGTGATAAAAGATAAACCCCAAAAAAACCGCTGGGGCGGCGAGGATAGTGAGATGAGCGGGCGGGCTTTTTATATGACCGGAGGCTGATTTGATAATACGAAAGCTTTTTAAATTTGAAAATGCCCATATCGTGAGAGGTTGTTCGACGGAGCGTTGTAAATATTCGATTCACGGGCATAGCTACAAGGCTGAGATACTTCTAAGCTCCGATACTCTCGATAACGGGCAGATGGTTATGGATTTTGGACTCCTAAAGGGTGCCGTTAGGGATGTCGTCGATTCGTTTGATCATGCTATAGCGTTGTGGGACAAGGATGAAGCGGAATATATAGAGTATGCAAAAAAATACAGCCACAGGTGGGCACTTTTGCCGATTAGCCCCTCTGCCGAGCAGTTTAGCAGACTTTTTTTTGTTGCGATTGACGCTCTGATAAACGGTTTTAACTATGCAAACGGGGAGTCAAACGTCGAGTTGCATAGCGTAATAGTGCATGAGACGGATACCGGATACGCACAGTGTTTTAGAGATGATGCGTATAGTAAAAAAATGGGTCTAATTGATTTGGGCAAGGTTATTTTTTCGGACGATGTAAAACGGGAGTGGAGTTCACCTGATATATTAGGTAAAATATTAAACTAAAGGTAAAAAGCACCTGGGGGTAAAATAAGCAACTAGTTGTGCAGGCAGTCTGCCGAACACCTGATTTACGGCTCTGCCGGAAATTTGAGAACTAATCAGAAGGAAGTTAAAATGAGAAAAACAATACTGCTAACTAGCCTAGCTACCGCAACGCTATTACTCATCGGATGCGGCGGCGATAAAAAAGTAGAGGAGAGGGTAGCCGAAATCCAAAAATCGGATGTTCAGCAGTCGGCTACCGAGGCTACAAAACCGACAGCTCCGGTTGCAAAAGAGGAGCCAAAACAAGCATCCTCGCAGGGGCAATCGCTATACGTCAAAAAATGTGCGGCATGTCACGGTGAAAAAGCGGAGGGGAAAGCCTCCTATCCAAAACTTGCCGGACAGACAAAAGAGGATTTGACTAAAAAACTAGACGGCTATATAGACGGCTCATTCGGTGGGGCGCAAAAAGTGATTATGGCCGGGCAAGCAAAACAACTAGCACAAAGCGAGAGAGAGGCGATAGCCGAGTATATCTCTACTATCAAGTAGCCGATGATAGATTTACTTGGGTTTACGGCGGCATTTTTTACGACTGCCGCTTTTGTTCCGCAGGCGCTAAAGGTATATAAAACAAAAAAAACCGAGGATTTGTCTCTCGGTCTTTTTTCGATGCTTACCTTTGGTGTTTTTTTGTGGCTGATCTATGGACTATTGATATCTTCTATGCCTGTTATCGTAGCAAATATCATTACGCTAATTTTGGCAGGGTATATCCTATATGAGAAAATGGCGGAGGCCGGACGCAACTCCTAGGAGGCAAACTCCGGCATATTCTCCCTGTACCTTTGCGGGACAAAACTTTGTTGTAATCTTTTGTTCTCCCTCTCCTTGATTGCTACCGTATCAAAAAAGAGTCTCCATAGTTTTTCAAATCTTTTTTCATCCTCCGATGTCTCAAACTGCTCAACCGAGGCCGATACTATTTCGTATCCGTTTTTTGAAATCAAGGCCGCTTTTGCCCTGTGTTCATCGTAGATGATGCGCTCATCCCCGTATCTCTCAAAAAAATGTCCGGCAATCAACGGCAAAATATCGTATTTCGGGGAGATACGGGCGAAAAATCCTAGTTCGGTCTCCTCAAATCTGACAAACCCTTTGTATTTGTGAGCCTCCCGTCTTATCGAGTGTTCTGTTTCGTTTAGATAGCTCTCCGTCTCCATTGTTGCCGTATCCGATAATGTCTCTATGACATGTTTTGCTATCATTCCGTAATGCCTCTCGGTTCCACCCAAAAATACGATCTTTAGCCTCTCCAAATCGGCTCCGTTATAAAACGAGTGTTCGGCCAGTTCAGCCCCTATTTTGCGTTCATAATAGATGTTTTCACTAAACAGAGAGCTGCCGTCCTCGGTGTCCGAGATTTTGTCGTATGGAGTTTTGGTTGCATACAAAAACGAGGCCAAAGAGATAAGCCCCTCAAAACCGCCCTCAAATACGGCAGTCCTCATATCGCCTCTCCCGATAGCGAAAACAGGTTTAGATATTTGTCTTTTGAACTCTCGATCGTTAGCATTTTATAAATCCTTTGTTGTTCGGTCTGGTGTGGAAAATGGTTTTTTGCGGTAATAAAAAAAGCGGTTTTTTTGGTTTGAATCTTTAGTGTCTTTAGCTCCTCCAACCCTAGTTTTTTGTATTTTCTGGCCTCTAGTATTTTCATAGCCCCTCTGATTCCAAGCCCCGGAACCCTGATTAATTCGTAGTAGCCGGCTCTGTTTATGTCCACCGGAAACAGATGGATATTTCTAAGTGCCCAAACCGATTTTGGGTCGAGCCTGTCATCCAGATTCGGATACTCCAAATTCACTATCTCCGTACTTTTAAAACCGTAAAACCGCAAAAGCCAATCGGCCTGATATAGTCTATGCTCTCTTAGTAGCGGTGGTTTAAAATCTATCGGTACGGGAAGTCTTTTGTCTGAGTTTACGGGGATATATGCAGAGTAGTAGACCCTTTTTAGGAATCTTTTTTTGTATAGGTTTTCGGATAACGTCAAAATATCCAGATCACTCTCCGGTGTTGCACCGACTATCATCTGTGTGGACATTGAGATTTTTTCCTCTTGTGCCGCTTTTAGCGGATCAAAAACCGCCTGTTTGGATTTGTCCGGAGCCAGAAGCTTTAGGCTCTGCTCGCTAGGGAGTTCGATATTTGAGCTAACTCTGTCGGCCAATCTTGAGATCTGTGCGACAAGCTCCTTGGATGCTCCGGGGATTAGTTTTACATGTATATAGCCGCCGAATAGGTACTCTTCTCTGAGGATTTTCACACATTTTGCCATCAGCTCCATGGTGTGGTCGGCGCTTTTTACGATACCGGAGCTAAGAAATAGCCCCTCTATGTAGTTTCGTTTGTAAAACTCTATAGTGAGACGTGCCAGCTCTTCCGGTGAAAAAGCCGCCCTTTTGATATCGTTTGAGACTCTGTTTTGGCAGTAGGCACAATCAAATATACAGTAGTTTGTCAGTAGGACTTTGAGCAGGCTGATGCACCGTCCGTCCGCACTAAATGAGTGGCATATGCCGCCCAGTGCACCGTTCCCTATCCCGCCGCTTTTTGCCGGCCTATCTGAGCCGGATGAGGAGCAGGAGGAGTCGTATTTTGCGGCATCCGATAAAATCTCTAATTTTTCGTCTAAAACCATAGGTGGATTTTAGGCAAAATGACACTAAATTTTTAAAAATATTGCTTATTGCAATGAAACTAACAAATCCTCAAGCTTGTTTTTTAGTCTCTCAATCACGCTTTCCCAGTCATCGAAGCCCTTTTGCCTTATTAGGACAGCCTTGTCGTACCATTCGCTCTGTTCGCCATCCAGTCCCCACCTCCAGTCCGGAGAGAACGGAAGGAGTATAAAAGTCGGTTTTTCCATTGTTGCCGCCAGATGTGCTACCGACGTATCTACGCTGATCACGCAGTCCAGACCGTCTATGAGGGCGGCAGTATCTGAAAAATCGTTTAGATCGGCGCTAAAATCAAAAATCTCAAAGTTTTGAGACATTTTTTCGATATCTCCATCTTGATACTCTTTTTGAAGCGAGACAAAACACCCGCCAAGTGTCGATAAAGGCGCAAAAACCGACGGCTCTATCGAGCGGCGATGATCTCCGATATACTCTCTATTCCCTCTCCAGACTATTCCGATTTTAGGCTTTTTCGTTTCGGTTTTGGAGGCAAACATCTCTTTTTTGGATTTATCGATGTTTATAAAATTAATATTTTTCGGTATCGACCCTTTTTTGACACCGCATATACGGAGCAGATCCATAAGCGGTAGATGGTAGTCAAAATAGGGCTTTGTCGTCTCAATGTCGGTATGACTCATAATCTGTAGACCCAGATCCGAACCCTCAAAAACACTTTTGAGCGGCTCTTGCGGGCTAAATATTATGTTTGCCCCACAAAGCTTCTCATCTTTTAGGAGTCTGGCAAAATTGATAGTGTCGCCAAACCCTTGTTCGTGATAGACAAGGAGAGTTTTGCCGTCGATATTTTCACCGTTATATATAGGCTTGTCGCACAAAATCGTAGATTTCGGCCTTGAATCATATAGTGCAAGGCCGTTTTCATAATCCCCTTCAAGCATTAACAAAATTCCGAGGTTTGTTTTTGGGGCTTCGCTACCGCCGCCTAGCTCTATCGCTTTTATGAATGCCTCTTTTGCCGCCGTGTAGTCTCCATCGTTTTTTAGGACGACACCGAAATTTGTTATCGTAATAGGGTCGTTTGGGTTTAGTTCGAGGGCTTTTAGGATTGCCCCTTTTGATTTTTGAAACTCCCCTTTATCTATTAGGACGGTGGAGAGGTTGCAGTATGCGGCGGCGTAGTCCGGTCTGGCTTTTAATGCCTCTGCAAAGTATGCTATCGCCTCATCGTATTTTTTATCCTCACGGCACATCACCCCGATCTCTAAATATCCGTCGGCTCTGCTGTCGGCGTAGTTTAGGGCTATTTTGTAAGCCTCCGTAGCCGCCGCCGTATCCCCTTTTTTCTTTAGCGCCGTCCCAAGGGTGATAAGCGGCGCTCCGACGGTGCTGTCAAGTTCAAAGGCTGATGCCGCATACGATACTGCCTCATCATATCCGTCGAGCGACAAATATATTTTTGCCATATTGTGTCTAGGGATTGAAAACGAGGGTTCCAGTTCTGCCGCTTTTGCATAATATGCAAGGGCGGCCTGCTTGTCGGTTTTGGATAGGAGATTTGCTATATTGTTGAGGGTTTGCGGGTTTTTTGGATTTGCCTCTAGCGATTTTTTGTAGGCGTTTGCGGCCGCCTCCGTCTTCCCCTCGCTTGAGAGGATAACCCCTAATAGATTTAGACTTCTAAACTCTTTTTTATCAACTTTGAGGCATTCGTTTGCCCATTTTTTTGCCCCGTCAAAATCACCCGATGAAAAGGCGTTCGCCGCCCTCTCGTATAGTTCGTCAGTTTTTCGCAACTTTTCTCTTTTTTGTCAAATAATAATATAGCGTCACCATGATTGCCGCCCCTATTGCTATGTATCCGACTATATGGGTGTATTGTTTGATTTCGGCGATGTTGTTGCCTATGAAATACCCCAGAGCGGTCAGAACAACCATCCAGACAAGCGCCCCTAACGTTGTAAAGAGCATAAACCGCCAGAGTCTCATCTTGGCCAGACCCGCAGGGATTGAGATGTAGTGTCTGGCTACCGGAATGAGGCGACCCAAAAACGTTGTAACCTCTCCGTATCTACGGAAGAAATAGTCCATTTGCGCCAGTCTTCGACGTGAGACTAGAATCTTTTTGCCGTGATTCCATAGAAAACTTCTGCCGTAACGTCTCGATACGATATAGTTGATAAGCGCTCCGGCTAGACTCCCCGCTGTTCCCGCTATGACGCTGAGTGTCGGGCTCAGTTCGCCTTGATGCGCCAAATATCCGGCCGGTATCATTACCAGTTCGGAGGGTATAGGAAACACCGTGCTCTCTAGGGTCATAAGTATAAATATCCCTATATAACCCCAGTCGTTTACGATCTGGACAAAAAACTGCGCTATCTGCTCCATCATGAGAGTAGCCCCGCTGACGGTAAAGCCGTACTTCTATCATCGGCATATACTCTTTGACCGTCCTTGAGGTCGTATTTCCAGATCGGAGCCTTTGCCTTAAAATCCTCTACAAAATCGTTTATGAGGGCGAGGGCGACCTTTCGTTTCGGGCTGAGTACGGCGGCGATGTAGCTACTTGTATGCAGCGGCACATCACCCTTTGAGTGTGCCATCAGTATCATGGCGTTTTGCCCTTTTGCTTTTGTCTGCCACCCGTCAAACCATGAGTTTAGAATAGGTTCATAAATATCAAAGCTAAGCCCATCAATACCGTCTTCGTCTCTCACGATACCTACAAATGTGATAAACGCACCGAAATTTTGTGTTTTATACTCTTCGTGCCAACCGTTGAAAATTTTTTCGACATCGAGCGAACCATCATACAGCGATAATCCGATCATCCGCCGCACACCGGAGGGAGGATTGATACTTTGTCACCGTCTTTAAGAGGGGCGTTTTTGTCCCCTGTGAGCATATCGTTTATAGCTACGGCAGAGTTTGCCAACCACGGTTTTAGGGCTTCAATCTCTTTTAGTTTTTCCGATAATTCGGCCAACGTCGCCACCTCAAATTCCATCACCCCAAGCCCTATCGGCCCCAAAAATTCTACTTTTATCAACTATCACCCCCCTTATCTATAATGGTTAGTTATTGCTATTATTTCTATTGTTTCTGTTTCCACATACGCAAAGATAGCTCTGTATTTTTTATCAAGTCGGAACGAGTACAAAAGCCGATGTTTTGGCTCCAAAAGTTCCATATTTAGTGATGGATGAAATGGATTTTCCTCAAAAAGAGACTTTGCTTTTTCGTATTTTTTGGTTAGCTGATGATTTTTGAGATACTCTTTCTGCTCGTCGCCCAGCTCCAAAACCGTCATTTTTTGTAAATTCTACTTTTCTTTAGCCCATTTTCAAGGTCTGCGAGGAAGCCTTCGCTATAGCCCTCCGCCTTAAAATCATCCACTATGTCGCCAATGGGCGCTTTTTGAAATTTTTTGAAATACAACTCTTGCTTTACGATAGCCTTTCGCACTTTTTCTAGGCTACTGAGGTCGAGCTGCGATATTAGGTTTACTATTTGACTTTCAGTTATCTGCAAAGCCAGCATCTTAAGTCCTTGTTTCGTGTTTTGAGGATTATAACAAAAAAAGCAAATAAAAATTTAGCTAAGCGGCAAAAAGTGTACGCCAAAATATGTTGACTTTGTATATCAAATGAGATACACTTTTTGCAAAAAAATAGACAATAGGATTTTGCTATGACAAAAAGTACAATGATACACGCACGCATTGAGCCTAGCCTGAAGATGGAGACGGAGAAAATGCTTGGCGAACTAGGGCTTAATATGACGCAGGCGATTACGCTTTTTTTGCAACAAGTCAGGCTCCAAAAAGGTCTACCGTTTGAAGTCAAGCTCCCGACAAAAGAGACGCAAAAAGCGCTGAAAGAGCTAGAGACTAGGGACGGCAAAAAATTTGCCAGTGTGGATGCACTGTTTGATGATTTGGAAAGCTAAATTTGCTAGAGATATTTCGCACTAGCGGCTTTAAATCGGATTTCAAAAAGCTAAACGATGACGACAAAGAGAGATTAAAAATAGTCCTGCAAGCCATTGTAAACCATGAGCCACTTGACGCAAAATACAAAAATCATCTGCTGATAGGTAACTATAGCGGATGCTCGGAGTGTCACATAAAGCCCGATTTGCTTCTTATATACAAAATAGATTTAGAACTGAACGAATTACAACTGGTCAGAGTAGGCTCGCATGTTCAGCTTTTTAGAAAGTAGCATTGAGTGTACAAGCCAATCAGAGTTAAAATAAACACCTCTTAAATATTCAGAGGTCTCATAAGAGCGACCAGTCGCGAGAGCCGCCTGCTGAAGGCCTAATTTTTGGCTCTGCCGAAAATTTGAGGATAATTAAAACCAAAAAAGAAAGTACCACGTGAATATCGCCAATATCTCATATCTGAACCTTCTGCCGTTTCGGTTTTTTCTCAAAAAAAGACCGAAGAGCCTATCCCAAAAACTCCAAATCGCAAAGCGTGGTTCGTATCCGTCCAAAATAAATGAGATGTTTCGTCGTAAGCTCGTAGATGCCGCATTTGTGTCGTCCGTGGAGAGCACGAGGGGCAATAGAACGGCTAGCGGAATAGTGGCAAAGGGGGCGGTCAAAAGCGTGATTATAAAGCCGGGGGCACAAAAAAACGACAATGAGTCGGCTACATCCAACAGGCTTGCCCGTGTGCTTGGGCTAACGGGGGAGGTATTTATCGGCGACAAGGCACTTCGTAAGTATCTTCGGTCACCTGATGATTATGTGGATTTGGCTGAGAAGTGGAGCGGGGAGACGGGGCTACCTTTTGTATTCGGTAGATTTTGTTTTAATCGCAACGGCGAGAGATACAAAAAGCTCTCCCATGAGTTTAACAACCAAAAAATCAAAATTCCGTACTATGTGATGTCGGGTGAAGCGACACAAAAAGGTTTTTCGTACAAAGAGGCAAAAGAGTATCTTGCGCTCATTAGCTACCGTGTCGGGGCAAAAGAGGAGCGTGGATTTGCCCTCTTTATGAAAAAAGCGAAAAAGCTTTGAAAAAGGCATTTATCCTCAGTATTTTTTTTACCATCGTCTCAATAGCACTCTCCCTTGCGTTCAAATCTATGACGGCGACCCTGTTTTCAAAAGGCGATTTGGCTGTTTTTTATAGCGTTTTGGATCTTGTGGGGTTGTTTATGCTCCTTTTTATCGGGTTTCGGGCATCGATGACCGTCTCTTTTCATAAAGGGGTAGAGGTCGGCGGGATGCTAAATCTGTTTCGGATAATCATCGGTTTTGTAGCTGTTTTGGGTTGCGTAGCGTCATTTTTTATACTCGAATCGTTCGGTGTCGGGATTTCGTTTTTAAATCTTTTCGGTATGTTTGCCGCATTTGCCCTTTATACATATTTTTCAAATCAGCTCGGGATGTATAGGCTCTATACGGAGACAAACGTAATCACAATCCTTGAGCCGTTGGCGCTTATGGGGTGGTTTGCCGTTTTGTTTTTTTGGCTAGAGGTTAAGGGTGTAGAGGTGCTTTATCTGGCCGCACCGATGGGGATGCTCACCACTGCTCTTTATATAGGGCTAAAAAAAATGCGGCTGCACGCCGAACCGCCGTTTTTTCTCCCCTCTTTGGATGAGAAACTAAAGGTTTTTTTGAAAAACTCGGCTCTCGGTGGGGCTGAGTTTGTCTTTGGGATGCTGATTTTGTATCTGGCGGTGTTGTTTGTCGGACGGATGCTCTCATTGGAGGCTTTGGGTGAGTTTCAGGTGGTCGTAAAGAGCTTTTTTATGTACTATATTTCGATATTTGTCTTTCCGATTGTAAAGTTCATCCTCCCCGAATTATCGATGCTCGTCGAAAAAAAGGATTTTGGATCAATAGCAAAGCTCGGGAGGTTTGCGTTTTTGTATGCCGTCTCTGCCGGAGCCGCTGCTTTTTTGTTTTCGGCATTTTTGGGTGAAACGCTCATAACCGGACTCTTTGGGGCTTTGTATCTACCCTCATATATCCCCCTTGTCATCCTCTCTGCGGCGATAGTATTTGTCACGATAAACACATATCAGGTGGCTCTCCTAAAATCGCTTGACAGGTTTTTGCTCTCAACTGCCGTCAGGGCTACAGGGAGCGTGATATTTCCTGTTTTTGCATTTTGTATTTATCCGTTTGCCCCCTCTTTGGAGGGGGTGAGCGCCGCATTGCTCCTCAGCTACGCCGTTATGGCGGTTATCTCGTATTATTTTTCCAAAGCCGAGATGAAAAAATTAGCGCTTAAAGATTAACTCTGCTAAAATCACATTACAATTTATATTTACACTATCAACTTTAGGAGTTTACAATGGCAAAACACGCTTTTCAAACAGAGATAAAACAACTACTAAACCTGATGATTCACTCTCTCTACTCGGATAGAGATATATTCCTAAGGGAGCTAATCTCAAACGGCTCCGACGCTATGGACAAGCTCCAATACCTAGCGCTGACAGATGAAAAATACAAAGGCTTAGGCGGTGATGCAAAAATAGAAATCACCTACGACAAAGAGGCAAAAACTATCAAAATATGCGATATGGGTATCGGTATGAACGACGAAGATATGGTCGAATCACTAGGAACCATCGCAAAGAGCGGTACGAAATCTTTTATCGAAAAACTAACCGGAGATGCCAAAAAAGATAGCAACCTGATAGGACAGTTCGGGGTCGGCTTCTATGCGGCGTTCATGGTAGCTTCCAAAATCTCCGTACTTAGCCGCAAAGCGGGTGAAGACAAAGCGTTTATCTGGGAGTCTGACGGAAGCGGCGAATACGAAATCAAAGAGGGTGCAAAAGATACGCACGGCACGGAAATCACGCTAACTCTCAAAGACGACGCAGAGGAGTACCTAAGCCAGTGGAAGCTAGAGAGCATCGTCAAAAAATACTCCGACCACATCCCGTTCCCGATATTTATGCAAAAAGAGAAATACCTAGAAGAGGGCAAGACTGAGACAAGTATAGAGCAAATCAACAAGGCAAGTGCGCTTTGGAGAAGGGCGAAAAACGAAATCACCGAAGATGAGTACAACGAGTTTTACTCCGCAATCAGCCACGACAACGACAAACCGCTACTGCATATCCACACGAAAGCGGAGGGGACGCACGAGTATACGACGCTCTTTTACATCCCGCAAAAAGCTCCGATGGATATGTACAGAGTAGACTACCAAGCGGGCGTGAAGCTGTATGTCAAAAGGGTGTTTATCACGGATGATGACAAAGAGCTAATGCCTACATATATGAGATTTGCCAAGGGTATCATCGACGCAGAAGACCTACCGCTAAATGTCAGCCGTGAGATATTGCAGCAAAACAGGCTGCTAAGCACGATAAAAACAGCGTCTACAAAGAAAATACTAGGCGAGCTCAAAAAACTAGCCAAAGCTGACAAAGACAAATATGCAACATTCTTCAAAGAGTTCGGTAGAGCGCTAAAAGAGGGTCTTTACTCCGACTACGCAAACAGAGACGATTTGCTAGAGCTTATGAGATTCAAATCCACAGCGGCAGAGGGCTTTGTGAGCCTAGAAGAGTACGAGACTAGAATGGTGGCCGATCAAAAAGCGGTTTACTATATCGTGGGTGACGACGAAAACCTAGCCAAAAACTCACCGATTTTGGAGGGGTTCAAAGCCAA
>ERZ650312.89-NODE-89-length-41442-cov-17.631164_pt1 | contig 41442 bp, 44 predicted proteins | sample MGYA00376248_ERZ650312 | MGnify/ENA primary metagenome ERZ650312 (study PRJEB26733, sample SAMN07839316) | wastewater metagenome | biome: urban; feature: wastewater treatment plant; material: waste water | place: USA: North Carolina | collected 2016-07-28 ... | reverse complement strand
TTTATGCAGCGCTAGAAGCAGATGTAGATATTCTTTGGATTGGTGCACGTTCTACTGTAAATCCTTTTACAGTTCAAGAAATTGCAGTTGCATTGAAAGGAACCAACAAACCTGTTTTGGTAAAAAACCCTGTAAATCCAGATTTAGCACTTTGGATTGGTGCTCTTGAAAGACTTTTAGGACAAGATGTTAAGAATTTAGGAGCAATTCACAGAGGTTTTTCTTCTTACCAAAAAACAAAATACAGAAACGTACCCAATTGGCAAATTGCTTTAGATTTTAAAAATCAATATCCAAATATCCCAATGTTTGTAGATCCTTCACACATTTGTGGTAGAAGAGATTTGTTAAAAGATATTACTCAAGAAGCGTTCAACGTAGGTTATGAAGGTGCAATGATAGAATCTCACCCAAATCCAGATGCAGCTTGGAGTGATGCTTCTCAACAAATTACACCAGAAGTTTTAGCAGATATGCTCGGAAGTTTACAAATTAGAAATTCTGATATTTCTGGTTTTGATGATGAAATGGGAAAACACAGAGCTTTAATTTCTGATATTGATTTCCAATTAATTAGCTTATTATCAAGCAGAATGAAGATTTCTGAAAAAATCGGAACTTTAAAGAAGCAAAACAATATCGCCATCTTCCAGCCAGACAGATGGAAGGTAATTACAGAATACGCGAACCAAAAAGCTTCTGAAACTGGGATGTCTCAAGAATTTATAGAAAAAGTTTTCAAGGCAATTCACGAAGAATCTATCGAAGTTCAAAATAATATTATGATTGATTAATTTTTGTCAAAATATTTCTCTAGAACGCGCCTTTTTGGTGCGTTCTTTTTTTAAGAAGATTTTCGTAAATTGCACAAAAGAATAAAGTTTTGAAAGGACTCATCACAAAATCCACAGGAAGTTGGTATCAAGTTTTAGATTTGGAAACCCAAAAAGTTTTCGAGGCGAGAATTCGTGGGAAATTCAAATTGATAAAAACCAGATTAACAAATCCTCTTGCTGTAGGTGATTTTGTGGAATTTCAACTCGAAAAAGATGACATTGCTTGGATTACCAAAATAGAACCTCGCAAAAATTATCTCATCAGAAAATCTGTAAATTTATCGAAAGAAGCACATATTATAGCGAGTAATCTCGATTTGGCGTGTATTATTTTTACACTGCAATCTCCCGAAACTTCTCTAGGTTTTTTAGATCGATTTTTGGCGTGTTGCGAAGCTTACAATATTCCTGTTTTGATACTTTTTAACAAAATAGATTTATTGAATTTTGAAGAAGTAGAAATTGTGGAGGAACTGCAAGAAATGTATGAAAAACTTGGTTATCAAACGCTACAAGTTTCTTCTGAAGATAAACTGAATTTAGATCAACTTCAAAACATTATCAAAGACAAAACGTCTGTGTTTTTCGGACATTCTGGTGCAGGAAAATCTACTTTGGTGAATGCACTTCAACCCGATTTGAACCTGAAAACCAATATCATTTCTGAAACGCACAACAAAGGAAAACACACCACTACTTTTGCACAAATGCACTTTTGGCATTTTGGCGGCGCAGTGATAGACACTCCTGGAGTTCGAGAATTTGCGATGATAGACGTAGAAAAAGAGGAAATTCAACATTATTTTCCTGAAATTTTTGGAAAAGGGAGAGATTGTAAATTCCATAATTGCAAACACATCAACGAACCGAAATGTGCTGTTTTGGAAGCCATAGAAACTGGCGAAATTCTAGAAAGCAGATATATTACGTATCTTAAATTGATGGAAGAAGCAGACGAACAAAACCAAATGTAAATTTAATTTCTACTTTGTCAAAGTTTTTGCGAAGCAAAGAAATCTTTCACAAAGTTTAGTAATAAACAACCGATTATGACAAAATTTCAATATTATCAACATACATTCAAAAACACTTTCAAGCCCTTTTCTAGAGCAAGCTTTGATGAGTTAATTTCGTTTTTTTATATTACCGTTTTATTCGGTTTATTTTGGACTTTTGTCTATATTTTTACTGAAATTTTAGAATTACCAAGCTTAAAATTGGTTTTTAATTATGCGAGTAATGTACTGTTAATCATTTATTTAGTTGTTTCTTTTTCTTTATTTATAAGAAGATTACACGATTTTGGAAAATCTTCAATTTATCTTTTTGTTCCTTTGTATAATATTGTTTTACTATTACAAGAAGGTGATAAAAAAGCAAATAAATATGGTGAAGTTCCTGTCTAAAATATAGAGTCTTATTCCGTAGGAACACAATGTTTTTTATAAAGTATTGAAACCAACCATCTACATAATCAGCGGACTTGGAGCCGACAAAAGGATGTTTCAAAATTATTCTTTTGATGGTTTTAATGTTATCCATATTGATTGGATTTTGCCATTTCAAAACGAGACATTTCAAAGTTATGCTTTCAGAATTTCTGAAAATATGAATGATGAGAACGCTATTCTAATCGGACTTTCTTTCGGCGGAATGCTTTCGGTAGAAATTTCTAAAATTAAAAGGTTCAAGAAAATTTTTCTTTTATCTTCTGCTAAAACAAAGTCAGAAATTCCTTTTTATTACAAAGTTTTAGGTAAATTAAATTTGTTAGAAATTATTCCTGTTTCATTTTTAAAGAGTGTTAATTTTCTCACTTATCTCGTCTTTGGAGCAAAAACCAATTCTGAAAAAAATCTTTTAAAAGATATCGTAAAAAATACAGAAAGTTCTTTTATGAAATGGGCTTTACATCAAATTATCAATTGGAAAAATAAAGATTTTGATGGAAATATTGTTCATATTCAAGGGAATAGAGATTTAATTTTGCCTCATTATTTTGTGAAATTTGATTATTTAATTGATGGTGGAACTCATTTTATGACACTTAATCAGTCAAAAAAAATTGAACAAATTATTTTAGATAATTTGGCTTGAAATTTGTTGAAAATCAGTATATTTACATTAAATAATAATTTTTAGTATCTTTGCAACACCAAACATAGAATAGATTAATGACTAACCCATTATTTTACGCTAAAATATTGCTTTTCGGAGAGTACGGAATCATAGAAGATTCTCAAGGACTTACTTTACCGTACAGTTTCTACAAAGGCACACTCAAATTTTCTGATAATCAATCAGATTTTGAAAAAAAATCAAATGAATCACTACAAAAATATTCAGATTATTTAGCAAATCTAGAGCTTTCAAAAGATTTTAAAATTGATGTTGAAGCTTTTAAAAAAGACATTGAAAAAGGTTTGTTTTTTGATTCTAACATTCCGCAAGGTTATGGTGTCGGTAGTTCTGGAGCTTTGGTAGCCGCAATTTTCGAAAAATATTCTTTCAAAAAATACAATCCTTCCACTATTTCTAAAACTCAATTAAAAGATTTGAAGAAAGTTTTTGGAGAATTAGAATCTTTTTTTCACGGTAAATCATCAGGAATTGATCCATTAATTTGCTACATGAATCTTCCTATTTTAATTGAAAATAGAGAAAGTGTAGATAAAGTTTCTATCCCAAAAGAAGAAGCAGGAAAAGGTGCTATTTTCTTGATAGATTCAGGAAGTATTGGCGAAACAGGACCAATGGTGCAGATTTTCTTTGAAAAGTTGAAAAATGAAGGTTTCCGTAAGACTTTGAAAGAAGAATTCATAAAATACAATAACGCTTGTATAGATACTTTCCTTAATAAAGAAATGACGCCGTTTTTCAAAAATTTGAAAAATCTTTCAAAATGGGCTTATGTACATTTCAAACCAATGATTCCCAACAATTTATACAACGCTTGGAAAAAAGGATTGGATACTAATGCCTATTATCTAAAACTCTGCGGAAGTGGAGGTGGTGGTTATATTCTAGGTTTTGCACCAGATTATGCTAAAGCTGATAAAATGCTTGAAGGTTTCAATAAAGAAGTGATATACAGGTTTTAAGATTTGCAAAATCGCTAAGTTGTAAGGTTTTAAAATCGTTTTTAGTATATACTTAACAACTTTACGATTTCACGATTTTACAAAAAATGAAGAACAATCCTATATTTTATCGTTTGTCTCAGATTATGAGTTTGCTTCTAGGTGCTAGGATTTTTTTGCTTCTACTTTTTACATTTACACTTTACGTTTCTACTTTTTTTCTTTTTAATCAAGAAGAAAATCTCAGAAAATTTGTTTTTGATTATAAAGTTCATGGTATAATTTTTTGTTCTGTTTTAAGTATTGCAGCAGGTGGAATTATCAATAGATTTTATGATAACGAAAAGGATAGAGTTTCTAGGCCTTTCAGAACTAGACTACAGAGTTTTTTAAAAGAAAAATATTTCTTGTACTCTTACATTACGCTTAATGTAGTTACATTGGTTATTTCTGCTATTTTATCGCCTAGAATATTGGTTTTTTTCTTGGTTTATCAGTTTTTAATATGGTTTTATAGTCATAAACTCAGTAAAATACTTATTGTTAACAATCTCACTTTTGTAAGTTTATCTTTGTATCCTTTTTTTGGGATGTTGGTTTATTACCAGCATTTTTCTTACAAGATTTTTTTGATGGCAATTTTTCTTTTTTTATTGATGTTGACTATTGATTTAATTAAAGATGTATTGACAAAAAATGTAGATAAAGTTTTTGGTTATAATACCATTGCCAATGTTTTTGGTAAGAAAACTTCTTATCATATCATCGCTTTGGTTATTTTCTTAAACATTTTGGTTTCTAGCGTTATTGTTTACAGTTACCACCAGCTCAATATTTTTTCTTGGTATTTTGTAATCAGTATATTTTTCTTTTTACTACTTATTTTTCCGATTCTTACCTATCAAAAAAACAAGATGTTTTGGGTAATTAATCTTTTTAGAGTTTGGGTTTTTGTAGGGGTAGTTTTTATGCTTTTTAATGGGATATATTCTTAGTTTTTCTCAATTAAGCATCACTTACATTCTAAAATTTATAGTGTTTTTTAGGAAGGTGTTTCAATATTTCTGCACTTTGTTCTGCCGTTAAATCTCTTTGTGCTTCGGCTAGAAGTTCGTATCCCACCATAAATTTTTTAATTGTTGCACTTCTTAGCAGTGGCGGATAAAAATGCATATGAAAATGCCATTCATCGTGGTTTAATCCATCAGTTGGAGCTTGGTGAATTCCTGCGGAATATGGGAAAGATGTTTTAAATAAATTATCATATTTTACCGTAATAATTTGAATCATTTCTGCAAAAGATTTTATTTCTTCTTCGGTAATTTCTGCAATGCTGGGTAAATGTCTTTTGCTGATAATCATTGTTTCATAAGGCCAAGTTGCCCAAAATGGAACCAAAAGTACAAAATGTTCATTTTCGGCAATAATTCTTTCTTTTTTTAGAATTTCACTGTCTAAATAATCCTTCAACATGGTTTTTCCTTTTTCTTGGAAATATTTTAAGAGATTATTTTGCGTTCTTTTTACCTGAGTTGGCAGCGATGATTGTGCCCAGATTTGTCCGTGAGGATGCGGATTACTACATCCCATTACACTTCCTTTATTTTCAAAAATTTGTACGTGATTAATATATGGAATAGCGCCTAATTCTAGATATTGTTCTTTCCAAACTTTTATAACGTTTTCTATTTCAGAAATTTGCATTTCCGCAAGAGTTACATTATGCTTTGGCGAAAAGCAAATTACTCGGTTTATACCTCTTTCAGGATTGATTTTAAATAAATCTTCTTGCTCTAAATCAGAAGAAACTTCATCTTTCAAAAGAGCAGGAAAATCATTATCAAAAACGTAGCAATTTTCATACTTAGGATTAGTTTCACTGTTGATGCGTTCGTTTCCTGGGCAGAGATAACATGTCTCATCATATTCTGGTTTTTTTTCTTCAGAAATAGTTTCGTTTTGTCCTTGCCAAGGTCTTTTTGCTCTCTGTGGTGATACTAAGATCCATTCATCTAAAAGTGGATTGTATCTTCTATGCGGATGGTCTGTTAATACAAATTTTTCCATAATGATTAGGCGTAAAAATGTGTTCCTTCCGAAACAGAAACTTGATAAGGAGTGAGTGCAATTCCGAATTTATCTAAATAAGCTTTAGAAAGCTTTTCGATGACATTTTCTACTACGGTTTTCTTTAATAAATTAATAGTGCAACCACCAAAACCGCCTCCCATTACTCTTGCGCCAAGAACATCTTGTTCTAGCAGAACATTATCTACCAAGAAATCTAGTTCTTCACAACTTACTTCGTAGTCTTTAGATAAACCATAATGCGTAGCTGTCATTAATTTTCCTACGTTTTCAAAATCATTTTTTTCTAAAGATTTTACCAATTCTTGAATTCTAGAAATTTCACCTACTACAAATTTACTTCTTCTATACACTACATCTCCCATTTCTTCTTTCAAGTTTTCCACCATTTCCAAGGTTGCTTCTCTGAAATTTTTCACTTCAGGATATTTATTTTGAATGATGCTAATTCGCGCTTCACATTCTTTTCTACGGATATTATATTCTGATGTTTGTAAATTGTGTTTTACATTGGTGTGAGTAAAAGTAGGGTGTACTCTCCAAAATCCGCAGGAGCGTATTGATAATCTAAAGTGTCACAATCTAAGAAAATTACGTGATTTTCTTTTCCGAAAACCGAAGCAAACTGATCCATAATTCCACAGTTGACACCTGCAAATGTATGCTCAGCTTTTTGTCCCATTTTTGCAATTTGCTCTTTAGTTAAATCTAAATTAAAGAAATGATTTAATCCGAATAAAAAACCACATTCTAAAGCAGCAGAAGATGATAAACCTGCTCCAATAGGAACGGTAGAGCTGAAAACGATATCGAAACCACTGTCTATTTTGTCTTGTACCTGATTGAAAACACCTAAGAAATAATTTACCCAATTCTGAGAAACGGGTTCTATTTTATCTTTGATGTTGAATTGATATTCATCGTTTAAATCTAAAGAGATGATATGACAATCTTGGGTGTTATTTTTAGAAATAGCAAAACAAATATATTTATCAATTGCAGCAGGTAATACAAAACCGTGGTTGTAGTCTATATGTTCGCCAATAATGTTAATTCTACCAGGTGATAAAACTATTTTTTGAGGGTTTTCTCCAAATGCTTTGTTGAATTGTTCTTTGCATTTTAATACAAGTTCTTGAGTGTTCATTATTTAACTATTATTAGATGGTTTATAAATTTATTTTAATTATTATCAATCTTTATTAAATGCTTGGATTCCTTCCAGAGCATTGTTATTAAAATCCCAAAGGGCTTGGTTTTCCCAAGTAGAACCATTGGTTGCTTGGTTACCTTTGAAGGCAATCCATTCTCCGCCCCAATAACAAAATCCTGCACCGTTTGGAACAGATTTTACCAATGATTTTATTGCGAGAATATAGCTTTTTTGTCCAGCAGGACTAGCATCATAACCTGCAATCAATTGATTGTTTTGTCCTACCACATTATTCGTCCAATCATTATACCCAAGTGTAAAAGGATAAGAAGTTTCTGCAATCAATATCTTTTTATTAAAATTTTGACTGAGAGCAGTAAGCTTTGTTTTTACATCTGCCAAAGAAGTTCCGTGATAAACAGGATAATACGAAATCCCAATATAATCGTAATTTAAGTTTTTAACTTTATTGAAATACCAATCCGCAGAACTAGAAATTCCGGCATATTGAAGCATTATTTTTGTAGAATTGTTGGCGTTTCTTACACTTGTAATAGCAGTATTTGCTAATTCTAGATATTGCGCTTCGTTGGTAGATAACTTACCTTCTGGCCAGAGAAAACCGTCATTGGTCTCGTTACCAATTTGTATAATTTCAGGATTGATTTCAGACATTATTTGAGAAGTATATGTAGAAACCGCTGATTTTAAATCAGAAAAACTTAAATTTTGCCAAGCTGCTGGTTTTGTTTGGTTAGCAGGATCTGCCCAAGTATCAGAATAATGTACAGTGAGCCAAATTTTCAGCCCTAAATTTCTAGCTCTAGTAGCCAATTGTTTTACTTCTACCATTCCAGAATGCCCATTGCTAGGGCTGTGCCAAAGACGAATTCTAATATAATTTACTCCAGCATTTTTTAAAGTTAACAAAGGATCTTGAGTGCTATTGTTATTTTTAAAAGAAATGCCAGCAGCTTCTATTTCTGGAACGAATGATAAATCTGCCGCTCTCACAAAAGTATCTTCAGTAGGAGTTGGAGTAGGGTTTGGCTCTGGATTGTCACTTCCCGAACTACAAGAAATAATTATTAATGTCAAAAAACTAAAAATTAAATTTTTCATTTTTTAAGAAATTATAAATTCAAAAGTAGTGTCTTGCAGATAAGTTTCGCCTTTTCTCAAAATTGCATTTGGGAAATCTGCGTGGTTTGGCGCATCAGGAAATACTTGAGTCTCAAAACAAATTCCACTTTCAGTATGAAATTCTACCGAATCTTTATTCAAAAGTTCATTAGAAGTTTTTCCTCCTACGTAAATTTGTACAGCTGGTTGATCTGTGTAAACCTTCATGATTAAATCATTTTTTACACTTTCTAAAATGGCTGCTGGTGCTGTATGATTTTTTAAAACAAAGCAATGGTCTATTCCTGCTACCACATTTTTAGGATTTCTAAAATCAAAAGCATGGTTTTCCATAGGAATAAATTTTCCTGTAGGAATGTTTTCTGAGTCTAATTCTAAAAATTTTTCGGCATTGATTTGTAGTTTTTGATCAAGGGTGTTTCCAGAAATTCCGTCAAGGTTGAAATAAGCGTGATTGGTAAGATTGAGTAGTGTGTCTTCTGTAGTGGTTGCTTTGTATTTGATATTCAGTTGATTATTGTCTGTTAAAGTGTAATCAACTTCTATGGTTACATCGCCTGGATAAAATTCATTGGCCTTGCTTAAATAAGAAAAACTAAGGGTGTTGGTTTCTTCGTTGTAATTTTCAAAATTCCAAGCCACATTACTCAATTGGTGTTTTCCGCCGTGTAGATGGTGTTTTCCGTGATTTTGGTCTAGTTGAATGGTTTTCCCGTTGAGTTCAAACTGAGCATTTTTAATTCGACCAGCAAATCTTCCTACAATAGAATTAAAATACGGCGAAGCGCCTATTTCATATGCTTTAATATATTCAGCTACAGAATCAAATCCTAAAACAACATCTATTTTACCATTTTTTGTTGGAATTAAAAGCGATAAAATGGTTGCCCCGTAATTGGTGAAATTGGCTTCGATGCCATTTTTATTTATTAACTTGTAAAGAGAAATTTTATCATCAACAATTTGAAATGAAAAATTTAGTATTTCATTATTCATACATTTTATTTAATTTTCAAATTTAAGTATTAGTTTTTATGCAAGCATTACTTGTAATAAAAATCATATTATTGAATAATAAAAATTGCTAAAACTTATTTTCGTACCTTTGCAAAAATTTATATTATATGAGCAGAGATAACGGTAAACCTTCAAATAGAGGAAAATCTACAAGAAACGAAGCAGGAAAAAGAACTTCTGCAGGTTCTCGTAGTGGTAAACCTGCAGCAAGGGGTGCTAAATCTTTTGACAAAAAAGAAACTCCTTTTGGTAGAAAAAAGACAGTGAGAGGTGTTAAAACATCTTTTACAGAGCCTAAAGAAGAAAAACTTTTCAGCAAAAAAGAATTTAAACCTTATGATACAACTCCTGAGAAAAAATTCTCTAAACCAAAATCTGGTAAGTCTTTCGATGCCAGAGATAAGTACGAAAAAGGAGATTTAAAATTTGGAAAAAAACCTTTTAAAAAATTTGATAAAGACGAAGATAAAGCTAAATCTTTTGTACAAAGAAGACGTTTAGAAAAATTGACGAAATCTGACAACAAAGATACCATCCGTCTTAATAAATATATTGCTAATTCTGGAATATGTAGCCGTAGAGAAGCAGATGATTTAATTATTCAAGGTTTAGTAGAAGTAAACGGAAAAGTGGTTACAGAAATGGGCTACCAAGTTCAAAAAACAGATAGAGTGGTTTTTGACGGACAAGGCATCACCCCAGAAAAACCTGTTTATGTACTTCTTAACAAACCAAAAGGATACATCTCTACCACCAAAGACGAAAAAGCCAGAAAAACAGTAATGGAATTGGTAGCTAATGCTTCACCATACAGAGTTTTTCCTGTTGGTAGATTAGACAGAAGTACTACAGGTGTTATTCTTTTGACTAATGATGGACATTTGACCAAAAAATTGACGCACCCGTCTTTTAATATGAAAAAAATCTATCACGTAACACTAGACAGAAAACTAGATAGAGCAGACCTTAATACAATTTTAGAAGGAGTTCGTTTAGAAGAAGGGGTAGCAGAGGTAGATAGCATCTCTTATATTGATGGAAAACCCAAAAATGAAGTAGGAATAGAAATTCACATTGGTTGGAATAGAGTGGTGCGTAGAATTTTCCAAAAATTAGGTTACGAAGTGGAAGCTCTTGATAGAGTGATGTTTGCAGGTCTTACCAAGAAAAATATAAAAAGAGGACACTGGCGAATTCTTACAGAATTAGAAGTGAATAACCTTAAAATGTTATAAAAATCTAGGAGCGCCGAAAAGCGCTCTTTTTTATTTCCGAATTTTAAAGTATTTTTGATAAAAATATACAATGAGTTTTTTCGATAATTTTTTTGGTTCAGCACCTACAGAAATCCCTGATTTTTGGCACAAAATAGAATCTGAAGAAGATTTAGAACAAGCATTGGAACATTCTATAGAAAAACCAATCGTTATTTTTAAACATTCTACAAGATGTATGATTAGCAAAAGTGTTTTAAGAAATTTCGAGAAGGAAGTCAAAAGTTCTAATGGTACTTCTGTAGATTTCTATTACTTAGATTTACTTAATTATAGAAGTATTTCTAACGAGATTGCAAAACATCTTAATGTAACGCACCAAAGTCCGCAAATTATCCTTATCAAAGACAAAAAAGCGGTTTTTAATACTTCTCACGATAGTATTTCTCTAGAAAAGATTACTAAATACCTTAATTAAAATCATGGAAAATTTTCAATTACAGATTTCGGCATTGCTAGACGTTCCTATGGCCACCGTAGAATTTTGCAGCGAAAAAATTAAGGTCAAAAAAGTACCAAAAGGCGGAATTTTACTCAATGCTGGTGAAACTTGTAAAGACACATTTTTTGTAAATAAAGGTTTGCTTAGAATGTACAGTATTGATAAAAATGGTAAAGAACATATTCTACACTTTGCGCCAGAAAACTGGATTTTGGTAGATAGAACTAGTCTTTACCTTAATCAGCCGTCAGATTATTACATAGATGCTATTGTAGAAACCGAAGTTCTTATTCTTTCACCAGAATATTTTGAATTTTTAGGAGAAAAACAGCCGTCTATTTATTCTAGACAGAATGCATTATTACACAATCACATCAGCAGTTTACAAAAAAGAATTACCCAATTGCTAGGTGCTACAGCAGAAGAAAGATATGTAGATTTTCTAAAAACGTATCCTAATATTTTTGAAAGAGTACCACAATGGATGGTTGCATCTTATCTCGGCATTACGCCAGAAAGTCTAAGCAGAGTAAGAAAAGAATTGGTGAAAAGAAGATAGCAAAAAATATAAAGTCTTTCATTTTTAGTAAGGAGCAAAAATATTATAATGAAAAAAATAGCAATATATTTATCCCTCTTCATTTCATTTTTATTGAAATCACAATCCTTTGATGTAGTTCCGCTTGGCATTTATGGTGGCGAAAAAGAAGACAATTTATCATCTTATTTGGTGTCTGTTTCGGGTAAGAATCAATTCTTATGTTTAGACGCAGGAACCATCAATTCAGGAATTAATAAAGCCATAGAAAATAAAACTTTTAATACAGATGAAGCCACGGTTTTGAAAGATTATATCAAAGCTTATTTTGTTTCTCACGGTCATCTAGATCACGTTTCGGGCTTAATTATCAATTCTCCAGTAGATAGTAAAAAGAATATTTATGTAATTCCTTTTGTTAAAAATATTTTGTTGAATCAATATTTTACCAACGAAGTTTGGGCTAATTTCAGCGATGAAGGAGCTGGTGCAATTGGGAAATATCACCTCAATTCGGTAGAGCCACAGAAAATTTTTGAAATTCCCGAAACTGAATTCAAAGCTCAATTTTTTGAGTTGAGCCATACCAAAACACACTTGAGTTCTGCAATTTTAATCAATCATCAAAGTAATTATTTGCTTTATTTAGGAGACACAGGTGCAGATAGAGTAGAGCAAAGTAAAAAATTAGAAAATCTTTGGGAAAACATAGCTCCTTTGGTTAAAAATAAGTCTTTGAAAGCAATTTTGATAGAAGTTTCTTTCCCGAATTCTCAGAAAGAAAATCTTTTGTTTGGTCATTTAACACCGAATCTGTTAAACGAAGAATTGTCTAAACTAGCTCAGTTGGTAGGAAAAGAACATTTAAAAGGTTTAAATATTGTCATTACTCACCGAAAACCTACAGGTAAAAATCCAGAAATAATTGCCGAAGAACTAAGAAAAAACAATCCTTTTCAGGTCAATTTAGTATTTCCAGAACAAGGAGTAAAACTTAGCTTTTAGCTTCGATATATGATTTTTTTTAGGTATTGAAAATAATTCTTGTTTAGTGTTCCTTTTTGTTATAACTTTGATTAGTAGCAAACTATAAAACACAACATGATGGAACTTAAAGAAATTATCAAAGGATTTGAGTTATTTGACTCTGGAGACAAGGTAGGTCACATAGAATTTTCTGAAATAGATGGTATATTAAAAATTACACATACAGAAGTTCGTGAAAAATATATTGGCAAAGGTTTTGGTAGAAAATTAGTAATAGCAGCGGTAGAACACGCTAAAAAACATAATTTTAAGATTAGACCACTTTGTGCAGCAGCTGCACAAATTCTAAGAAAAGATGAGTTTTCAGATGTTTTAGCCTAAAAAAATTAAGGAACTTCGCCGTGATGCGAAGTTCCTTTTTTATAAATTCATTTCTGGTACATTTTCATCTATGATGAGTTTTCCTGCGGTAGCGTTTTTAATGTCTTGTACAGAAACACCAGGTGCTCTTTCTATGCAATGAAATGCGCCGTCTTTTATTTCGTAAACGCCCAATTCGGTTACTATTTTTTTAATACATTTTACTCCAGTTAAAGGCAAGGAACATTTGGGTAATAATTTACTTTCTCCGTGTTTATTAACTTGTTGCATTGCCACAATAATATTTTTGGCAGAAGCTACCAAATCCATAGCACCGCCCATTCCTTTAACCATTTTTCCGGGGATTTTCCAGTTGGCAATATCACCATTTTCTGAGACTTCCATAGCGCCGAGAATCGTTAAATCTACTTTTTGAGCTCTAATCATCCCAAAACTTGTAGCTCCATCAAAAATAGAAGCTCCTTTTAGCAATGTAACGGTTTGTTTTCCAGCATTAATGAGGTCTGCATCTTCTTCGCCTTCATAAGGAAAAGGTCCCATTCCTAGAATTCCGTTTTCTGATTGCAGCACCACATTAAAACCTTCTGGAATATAGTTGGCCACCAAAGTAGGAATCCCAATTCCTAGATTTACGTAGGTGTTATTTTTTATTTCTTTTGCGATGCGCATCGCAATTTGTTCTTTTGATAAAGCCATAGTGATTAATTTTTGGGTCTTACAGTTCTCTGCTCAATTCGTTTTTCGTAATTTTCGCCTTGGAAAATTCTGTGAACGTAAATTCCAGGGGTGTGAATTTGGTCTGGATCTAGTTCGCCAGCTTCTACCAATTCTTCTACTTCGGCAATCGTGATTTTACCAGCCATTGCCATCATTGGATTAAAATTTCGAGCAGTAGATTTGTAGATAAGGTTTCCTGCGGTGTCGCCTTTCCAAGCTTTTACAATGGCAAAATCCGAATCAAAAGCATATTCTAAAAGATAATCTTTACCATTGAAATTTCTAATTTCTTTACCTTCTGCTACTTCCGTTCCTACACCAGCTGGTGTAAAAATGGCAGGCATACCATAACCAGCAGCCATACATCGTGTTGCCAAAGTACCTTGCGGAATAAGTTCTACTTCTAATTCTCCAGAAAGCAATTGGCGCTCGAATTCTGCGTTTTCGCCAACGTAAGAAGAAATCATTTTTTTGATTTGTTTTTGATGGAGAAGCAATCCTAAACCGAAATTATCTACACCAGCGTTATTAGAAATACAAGTGAGATTTTTAACATTCATTTTTACCAATTCAGCAATGCAATTTTCGGGAATTCCGCATAAACCGAAACCTCCGAGCATAATGGTTGCACCGTCTTTTATATCTGCACACGCCTCTGAAACGTTTTTTACTGTTTTATTAATCATTAGATTTTCATTTTGCCTAAAATACAATTTTTTTTGATTTGGAAAAAAGCGAAACCCTTTTTGCGTTTTAAACGGAGAAAGGGTTTGTTGTTTTTATAACGAAAATTTCTAAAAATACAGAAACGTTGCGTGAGCGATAGTAGTGAAAATCCTTTTTCTTTTTTCTCGGGATTGGAGTTGGAAAAAGGAAAAGATTGTAACGGATAGCGCGACTTTTCTTTTTGCTTTGGCTTAAGTTTTGGAAAAAGAAAAGGCACGCCCAAATTATTTTTTAAAAATACTTCAAATTCATCTCTGGTTTTATTTTGAGAAGCGTTTCGTAGATAAGTTTTATTACGTTGGCTACATCTTCTTTGGCTACCATTTCTACGGTAGTGTGCATGTATCTTAGCGGTAAAGAAATCAAAGCAGAAGGAACACCTCCATTAGAAAACGCAAAAGAATCGGTATCCGTACCTGTAGCTCTGCTCAGTGCATTTCTTTGGAAAGGAATTTTCTTTTTCTTGGCTGTTTCCGTAATTAAATCTCTTATGATATGATGAACAGAAGGTGCGTACGCAATAACAGGGCCTTCTCCGCATTTCATGTGACCTTCTTTCTTTTTCTCAATCATTGGAGTAGTGGTGTCGTGAGTAACGTCTGTTACAATGGCAATGTTGGGTTTTATGGTTTGTGCAATCATCGTAGCGCCATATAGACCAACTTCTTCTTGTACAGAATTGGTAATATACAAACCAAAAGGTAGTTTTTTCTTGTTTTCTTTGAGAAGTCTGGCAACTTCGGCAATCATAAAACCTCCCATTCTGTTGTCTAACGCTCTACAAACGAAATAGCGGTCATTCATCTCGAAAAATTCATCAGGATAGGTAATCATACAACCTACATAAATTCCTAGATTTTCTACTTCTTCTTTGGTAGTACAACCACAGTCTATAAAAATATTTTCTATTTTAGGAGTTGGTTCGTTTTGATTGGCTCTTGTATGAATGGCTGGCCAACCGAAAACGCCTTTTACAACGCCTTTTTCGCCGTGAATGTGTACAATTTTTGATGGAGCTATCAATTGATCTGAACCTCCGTTTCTGATTACGTAGATTAAACCATCGTCTGTAATATAATTTACATACCAAGAAATCTCATCGGCATGAGCTTCTATAACCACTTTAAATTCGGCTTCTGGATTAATAATTCCGTAAGCAGTACCGTAATGGTCAACTTTTATTTCATCTACAAAAGGTTTAATGTATTCCGTCCAAACTTTTTGTCCGTTCTGCTCGTAACCAGTTGGTGAAGCGGTATTAAGGTATTTTTCTAAAAATTTCAAGGATTTACTTTCAAATTTCATATAAAGGAACGATTTTTGTGGTAAAATTAATCAATTTAATTTTCTTTTCAATAATGAAATTTAGAAACATATTCATAATTGCCCTTCTGCTACTTGGATTTAGTCTAAATGCGCAGGTGGACACCATACAAGTAGAGCTAAAAGCATTAAAAGATATCCCGAAAGATAAACTCAAAAAAGATGAGTTTGGCAACATCTACTATTATGACGAAAGACAAAAAGCCAGAATCTACGAAATAAACGGAGAAAAAGTAGTGGTGATGGATGAACTTATCCTAATGAATAAGCCGCACTTTAACAATCAACTTGATAGAAATTTCTATTATTTCCTCAATAAAAAACTCAATAGAGTATATCCTTATTTTATTACTGCTCTAGAACAGTATAGAGATATAGAAGACGAACTAGAGAAAATAGATAGTGAGAAAAGGCGCGTTTACATCAGAAAAAGACAAGAAGAACTGGCAAATCAATACGAAAAACAATTAAGAGATCTTACCACTACAGAAGGTAGAATTTTTGCTAAATTAATGAACAGAGCTACCGGAAAAACAGTATATGAAATTATACGAGAATTACGTGGCGGCTGGAGTGCTTTTTGGTGGAATGTAAAAGGAAATTTGGCAGATGTAGATATAAAACAAGTGTACGACCCTTATTCGGTGAGAGAAGATACTTTTATAGAATCTTTGTTGTTATCTAATTGGAATTTAGGCTATTTACAACCGTACGAAGGTTACAGAGATTTTAAAATTAAAAAATAAAAATGAAATTATTATTCAGAATTCTGATTTTTGCTTTTGTGCTACAATCTGCGGAAGCATACTCTTGGGGAACCACAGGTCATAGAACCATTGCCGAAATTGCAGAACACCATCTTACCAATAAATCTAAAAGAAAACTCAGAAAAATTTTAGGAGACCAAAAATTGGCTTATTATGCCAATTGGCCAGATTTTGTAAAGTCTGATTCTCTTAAAAGATACAAGGAAACAGAAATTTGGCATTATGTAAATGTAACACCCAAACTTAGTTTTTCTGATTTTGAGAAAGAACTGAAACAAATGACTGTTCCCAATCTTTATTCTGCTATCCAAAAGCAAGAAGCTATTGTTAAAGACAAAAATTCTTCTAAAGCTGACAAAGAAGTCGCAGTAATTTTCTTGATTCACTTGTTGGGAGATTTGCACCAACCATTTCACGTGGGCAGAGCAGAAGACCAAGGTGGTAATTTAATTCCTCTCACTTTTTTTAAAGAACCTACTAATCTGCACAGTCTTTGGGATACCAAATTGGTAGATTTCCAAAAATATTCTTACACTGAGTACGCTACCGTTTTAGACAATAAATCTAAAGATGAGGTAGATAAAATTCAATCAGGAACATTAGAAGATTGGCTTTTTGAAAGCTATAACAGAGCTGCAAAAATATACAACCAAACCCCTATTAACGGAAGTTATAGTTATGATTATAATTACAAATTTTCAGGAATTATGGAAGACCAACTTCTAAAAGGAGGTCTTAGATTAGCAAAAGTATTGAACGAAATACTACAATAATTTTTCTTTCAGTTTTTGAAATACAATTTTATCAATGGGTAAAGGCAATGGGTTTTCTTCGTGTAGGGAAATCCATTTTACTTTTTCTATACTCTCGTCTATAATTTTTAGTTCTTCTAAATTGAGGATATTTACAGTGTAATAGATGGTAAGTAATTGCTCATTTTCTCTAAATCTGGAAACCAAAAAATCTTCTTGAGTGTAAAAATGCTCTAAAACTTCTATTTTTAGGTTGAGCTCTTCTGCAAACTCACGATGGAGACATTCTATAGTTCCTTCGCCGAATTCTAAACCACCACCAGGTAATTTGATTAGTTTTTCGCCAGCATATCCTTCGTCTAGCGCCATTAGTTCATTTTTTTCATTCAAATAAATGGCATACACTCTTATGTTTATTTTATCTATCATATTATAATTTTTAAAATTTAAAACAATTATTATCAGTATCTAACATCCAAAACATCCAGCATCTAACTTCCTTCATTCAGCAAAACTGCATTAATCATTTCTCTTTTTCCTTTTGGTCCTTCTAATTTAGTAACCTCAAAGTTTAGTTCTTTCAAAATTCTTCTTACGCTACCTTTAGAAGAGTAGGTGGTAAGCAAACCACCAGTGCTCATTTTGTTTCTTACCATTTCGAAAAGAGGTTTTTCCCAAAGATCGGGTTGTATTTTTGCGCCGAAACAATCATAGTAAACCAAATTTATAAGAGGTAAATTGAGATTTTCTAGTTCAAAGAAATCACATTGAAATTTTGTAAAAGTAAAATTAGACAAAATCTCGTGAGTTTTATTCCATTCTAAAGTGTGAATTTGGTGGTAAATTTTTTCGGAGTTTTCAAAATTGAAATGCTTCACATAGTTGAGTTCATTTATTTCGTCTTCAGTAACGGGATATTTCTCTAGTGTAAAGTAATTGATAATGTGGTTTTTATCGTTTTTCAAAAATTCATTTATTGTTACTAAAGCATTTAGACCAGTGCCAAAACCCAGTTCTAGAATGTTGATTTCGTAATTTTTAACCTTATTTATTCCGTTTTTTATAAATACGTGTTCCGCTTCCTGAAGTGCACCATTGTGAGAGTGATAGCCTTCTTGTAGCTCATCAATAAATATCGTTTTACTACCATCTGCGGTGGTTTTTATTTCTCTTTTCAAAGCAATTTTTTTTCAAAAATAATTTAAAATTTTGATATTAAAAAAATTATATTAAATTTGTAGAAAATCATATAAAATTTTAAAAATGATAATTCAGAAAACTTCAAACCCAAGAATTTCGAGCTTTGATCCTAATAATTTCTCTTTTGGAACTACATTTGGTGATCATATGCTTATTTGTGAATATGAAAATGGAGCTTGGGGAGAACCGAAGATTATGCCTTATGGTCCGCTTCCGATTACACCAGCTAATATGACTTTCAATTACGGACAAGCTTGTTTTGAAGGAATGAAGGCTTACAAAGATGAAAATGATGAGGTTTTTCTTTTTAGACCTGAGAAAAATTTTGCTAGAATAAATAAATCTGCAAAAAGATTAGCAATGCCGGAAATTCCTGAACATGTTTTTATGGATGGTCTTAAGGCTTTGATTGATATTGATAGAAATTGGGTGCCAAAAGGTGAAGGGAAATCTCTATACATTCGTCCTTTGATTTTTGCTACCGAAGAAACGCTAAAAGCTAGAATTTCTACTAAATATATGTTTGCTATTGTAACTTCTCCTGCTCAGATGTATTATGCAGAACCTGTTGCTGTAAAGGTTTCTGAGCATTATTCTCGCTCTGCGGAAGGTGGAGTAGGCTTCGCTAAAGCTGCTGGTAATTATGCTGGTAGTTTTTATCCTACACAATTAGCAAATGACGAAGGTTATGACCAATTAATCTGGACCGATGATGCTACGCATACTAAATTTGAAGAAAGTGGTACAATGAATGTTTTTGTAAGAATAGGAAATACCATTAAAACGCCTAATACTTCAGAAAAAATATTAGATGGTGTTACCAGAGATTCTTTCTTAAAATTAGCAGAGAGCAAAGGTTACGAAGTAAAAGTAGGTGATGTTTTGGTAGAAGAGGTAAAAGAAGCTGCTAAAAATGGAACTTTAAAAGAAGCTTGGGGAGTTGGTACAGCTGTGGTAACTACTATTTTTAAACAAATTGCTTTTGGTACAGAGCAATTTAATTTGCCTATTCTTTCTGAAGAAGAAAGTTATGCATTATTACTAAAAAAAGCATTGGTAGATATCCAAACCAACAAGGCAGAAGATCCATTTGGATGGAGAGTTAAAGTAGAAAAAGAAATTCTAGAAACCGTATAGTTTCTAGTTGATTAAAAATACAAACCGAGGAAAACTTTTTCTCGGTTTTTTCGTTTTATTTTCTAAGATATTATTACTTTCGCAGCAGATTATGAAAAAAGCAATTGTTTTTTCTCTCTTTTTGATTATTTCTTGTGCTAAAAATACGCAAGTTCATCCGCCTGTTGGTGGTGTTCTTACCGAAAAAGATTTAGAAACTTCTAAAAATAGAACTAAGAATCTAAATTTGATGGAAAGAAGTCAAATAAAAGATTGGATAAATCATCAGAATGAAAAATTTTATCCTACAGGTCTTAATTATTGGATAAATATGGATGATTTTGAACAAAGAGAGAAAAAAAAAGATGGTGATTTTGTTTCTTATCAGTATGATTTGTACGATTTTAATCAAGAAAAATTATATGCAGAACCTACTAAAAATATAGAGGTAGAGCTAGGTAAATATGAAGAATTAAAAGCAGTAGATGATGCGGTAAGATTTATGAAAAAGGGAGAAGAGGCTACGCTTCTTGTACCTTCTGTTCTAGCTTTCGGTACTTATGGTGATGATGAAAAAATACCTAATGACATGCCTGTAATTATTAAACTGAAAATTTTATAAAAAAATATGAAGAGATTAATTTTATTAGTATTAGCAATAATTTCAATAACGAGTTGTACTCCAATTTATAAAAAAATGAATATAGACAAAGATTTTTACAACAGTCTTCAAGACGGTGTATATGCAAAAATGGAAACTTCTAAAGGAGAGCTAATTATCAAATTTTTTGATAAAGATGCGCCTGTAACTGTAGCGAATTTCGTGGGACTTGCAGAAGGTACTATCGAAAACAAAGCAAAAGCAAAGGGTGTTCCTTATTATGATGGTATTGTTTTTCACAGAGTGATTAAGAATTTTATGATTCAAGGTGGTGATCCGCAAGGAACAGGAATGGGAGACCCTGGCTATAAATTTGATGATGAAAAAAACAATCTAAAACACGAAGGTAAAGGTTATCTTTCTATGGCAAATTCTGGGCCTAATACCAATGGTTCTCAGTTTTTTATTACAGAAGTTCCTACGCCTTGGTTAGACGGAAAACATACTGTTTTTGGTAAAGTAATTAAAGGTGAAGAGGTGATAGATGCTATCGCAAATTCTGAAATGGGTGCTCAGGACAGACCAAAGCAAGAAATTAAAATTGTTAAGGTTTCTGTTTTCACAAAAGGTGATGCTTACGAAAAGTATGACGCTGCTAAAATTTTCAATGAAGGTAAAGGTAAAATTAAAGAAAATAATAAAACCTACCTTGCTAAGCAAGAAGCTGAGGCTGCTAAGAAATTAGAAGAACTAAAAGCTGGAATGTCTAAAACTGCTTCTGGTCTTTTATATAAAATTTCGAAATCTAATCCTGAAGGTAAAGCTCCAAAAGCTGGTGATATAGTTGCTGTACATTATGCTGGTAAATTAACTAACGGTAAAGAATTTGATAATTCTTTTAAAAGAGGAGAACCTATTGAATTTTCAGTAGGAGTTGGTCAAGTAATTAAAGGTTGGGACGAAGGTATTTTGCTTTTAAAAGAAGGTGAGGCTGCTACTTTCTTAATTCCATCTGAATTAGGTTACGGAGCAAGAGGAGCAGGTGGTGTAATTCCGCCAAATGCTTGGTTGATTTTTGATGTTGAATTAGTGAAAGTAAAATAATTTTACACAAATATTTTGTAGGAACGCGCTAAAAGGTGCGTTCTTTTTTTATGAAATATTTATAAAAAAAATAGACAAAAGTCTTTTTTTTTAAGACAAAAGTCTTATATTTGTAGAAAATTTATAAGATGAAAAAGAGTAAAGTATTTCCAGAAAGAGAAGTTGTTCTTCACAAAGTAGAAGAACCAATGGCTGTTTATCATACTTCTGCAGTGTATTCTTCTATTGATGATAAAGGTGTTTTTTCTATTATAGATTCTATAAATAGAGGGATTTCTTTCGCTTCTTTTGAAAATATCATCAAGAAGTATAGTTTTTCTCTTCAGAATTGGGCAGATTTTTTACATATTTCTAATAAAACTTTATCTCGTTACCAAAAAGAATCTAAAACTTTTGATGCTCTACAATCTGAGCGTATTTTGCAGATTGAGATTCTCTACAGTAAAGGCGAGGAAGTTTTCGGGGATAGAGAGAATTTTACAAAATGGTTAGAAACTAAAAATTTGGCTTTAGGAGATATTTTACCTTTGGATTTATTGAAAACTTCTTTTGGTATCAATCTTTTATTAGATGAATTAGTGAGAATTGAGCACGGTGTTTTAGCGTAAAAAAAGCCAAGTAAAAAGTAAAAAGAACCAAGTTTATGATTGTTTATAGACTTTCTAAAGCGCAATATGCCCAAGATTTATCAGGAAAAGGTGCAGAATTGGTTGGCGGAAGATGGAATAGCCGAGGAAATGCAATGTTGTACACTTCACAAAGTATTGCGTTGTGCGTTACCGAAATTGCGGTTCACGTTCCTTTAGGAATTTTACCGAAAGATTACCAATTGATTCACATCGAGATTCCAGACGAAGATTTATTAGAAATGAAGAGATTGCCGAAAGATTGGCAAAGTTTTCCTCACAGTAATTCTACGCAAATGATTGGTGACAAATTTCTGAAAGAGCATAAACATTTGGTTTTCAAAGTACCTTCTGCTGCGGTTCAAGGTGAATTTAATTTTTTGATAAATCCGAGGCATAAAAATTTTAACCAAATTAAGATTGTTAAAATAGAAGACTTTAACTTTGACGAAAGGTTGTTTAGAAAATAAATAATTTGGGCAGCAATTTCCGCCTTCCGTTCCCAAACCTAACGAAGTGGTGACGAAGTCAATCTTTTTTTGCCAACGCTTTTGCCAATACAAAAAAAGGATTTCCGCTCAAGTCGGGCTGCGGTTTTGTCACAGAAAGAAACATTTTCTCAAAAAGAAAAATTTGTCATAAAAAGAAACTTATAAATAAAATGTAAAAACCATATTACCTTATAAAAATCTTTGATTTTTGAAACTTTTGACTACTTTTGAAAATCTTTAAATATCATTATTTCTTTTGTGACTTTTGTGGTTTAAAAAAATTATAAAATTTTATATATAATATCAATGAAAATCAAACAATTCACCGCAGAATTAGACAAAATATTTACCATAAAACAAGCCGAAGATTTCGATAATGTAGGTTTGCTTTGCGGAAATCCAGAACGTGAAGTTTCGGGAATTTTGGTGTGTCACGATGCGTTGGAAAATGTGGTAGATGAAGCTATTACCAAAAGTTGCAATGTGATTGTAACGTTTCACCCGATTATTTTTTCGGGGTTAAAATCTATTACAGGCAAAAATTATGTGGAAAAAGCAGTTCTGAAAGCCATCGAAAATAAAATCGCGATTTATGCGATTCATACTGCTTTTGATAATGATTATTTCGGGGTGAATTATAGAATTTGCAATGAATTAGGCTTAAAAAATCAACACATTTTAATGCCAAAATCTGAAAATTTGTTACAATTGGTGGTTTATGTTCCTACAGAATTTTCAGAAAAGGTGAAAAATGCTTTGTTTGAAGCGGGTGCAGGAAATATTGGTTTCTATGATGAATGCAGTTTTTCCATCAAAGGAAACGGAACTTTCAAACCAATTGAAGGCTCTAATCCGTTTTCGGGAACGCAAAATGTAAGAGAAAATGCGAATGAAGAAATGATTTCTGTAATTTTTGAAAAATTTAAGAAAAATAAAATTCTTTCTGCAATGAAATCGGCTCATCCTTATGAAGAAGTGGCGTATCAAATTTATTCTTTAGAGAATGAAAATCAATTTGTTGGCTTGGGAAGGTTTGGTGAATTGGAAAATGAAATGGAAGAAAAAGATTTCTTGAAATTCGTGAAAGAAAAATTTAATTTAGAAATGATTCGTCATTCTGAATTTTTGAATAAAAAAATAAAAAAAGTTGGCGTTCTTGGCGGAAGTGGAGCAAGCGGGATTTCGGCGGCAAAAGCTTCAGGATGTGATGCTTACTTAACTGGTGATGTAAAATATCACGATTTTTTTCAGTCAGAAAACCAGATTTTAATATGTGATATTGGGCATTTTGAATCAGAACAGTTTGTTACTGAGCAAATAGTTGAGATTTTATCGGAAAAATTTCCTACCTTTGCATTCTTAAAATCCACAGAAAAAACAAACCCTGTAAATTATTTCTTTTAAAGATATGGCAACTAAGACAAACGAAATTTCTGTTGAAGAAAAACTAAGAGCTCTTTATGATCTTCAGATTATTGATTCTAGATTAGACGAAATCCGCAATACAAGAGGCGAATTGCCAATTGAAGTGGAAGATTTAGAAGTAGAAGTAGAAGGACTTAACAAAAGAGCTTCTAAATTCGAAAACGAAATTAAAGATTTACAAAGCGAAATTTCTAACAAGAAAGAAGCGATTACCAATTCTAAATCTTTGATGGAGAAGTATAAATCTCAACAAGACAACGTTAGAAATAATAAAGAATTTGAAGCTTTGGCTAAAGAAATTGAATTCCAAGAACTAGAAATTCAACTTTCTGAGAAAAGAATTAAAGAATTTAATGCTAAAATTGCTCATAAAAATGAGTTGTTAGACGAATTAAAAGCTAAGATTAATGAGTTACAATCTCACCTTGGTTTCAAAAAAGATGAACTAGAAGCTCTAATTGCTGAAACTCAAAAAGAGGAAGATTATCTTTTAGAAAAATCTAAAGAATTTTCTGAAAAAATAGACGAAAGATTATTAGCTTCTTACAACAGAATTAGAACAAGTTCTATCAACGGTCTTGCAGTAGTAGGATTAGAAAGAGGTGCTCCTAAAGGGTCTTTCTTTACCATTCCGCCACAAAAACAAATGGAAATTGCTCAGCGTAAAAAAATTATTATTGATGAGCATTCTGGTAAGATTTTGGTAGATGACGAATTGGTAATGGAAGAAAACGAAAAAATGGCTTCTATTATTAAATTTTAATAAAAATTTTCGAAATATAAAAATCCGCTTGTAATTTTATAAGCGGATTTTTTATATTTTTATCTTATGAAAAATTTTACTTCTAAAATGGACAAAAAAACAGGACTTATGACTACTTCGTTTGTGGTTTTTGCAGTTGCTGTTCCGTTTGTTATGTATAAATTGGGTGCGCCAAGAGTTTCTCTATTTATGGTGAGTCTCATTATGGCTTTGGCTTTTATTACCAGTTATATGATGATTCCTCAATTATTTTTAAATGATAAAACAATTGTAATTAAAAATAATTTTGTGAATATCAAGATTCCTTTTGGTGATATAAATACCATAGAAGAAAATCCTAAAATTGGTTTAAATATAAGAACAATGGGCGTTGGCGGACTTTTTGGGCATTTTGGGTATTTCAACGGAAACGATGTATGGTATGTTACCAATATCCATAACAAAGTAAAAATAACGATGAAATCTGGTAAGATTTATATGATTTCTCCCGAAAATCCAGAAGAGTTCATCAAAAAAGTAAAGAATTTCTCTTAAGAATAGATTTTACAATGATATTTAATTAATTTTGGGACATAAAAAATAAATAATGATTCAATCACTTTCAAAAATTCATCACAAAAATTCTCAGAATTTCTTTTTAATTGCAGGGCCTTGTGCCATAGAAGGAGAAGATATGGCTTTGCAAATTGCCGAAAAAATAGTAAAACTTACAGACAAATATCAAATTCCTTACATTTTTAAAGGAAGTTTCAAAAAAGCAAACAGAAGTAGAGTAGATAGTTTCACAGGAATTGGTGACGAAAAAGCTCTTAAAATAATTCAAAAAGTAGGAGAAACGTTCAATATTCCTACTACTACAGATATTCACGAAAATGATCATGCAGAATTGGCGGCTTCTTATGGAGTAGATGTTTTGCAAATTCCTGCATTTTTGGTTCGCCAGACAGATTTATTGGTAGCGGCTGCTAAAACAGGAAAAGCTGTTACGCTAAAAAAAGGTCAGTTTTTATCGCCAGAATCTATGAAATTTGCCGTGCAAAAAGTAATTGACAGCGGAAATGATAATATGGCAATTATTGAAAGAGGAAACTCTTTCGGATATACAGATTTGGTGGTAGATTTTAGAGGAATTCCTACAATGAGAAACTATGCGCCTGTAATTTTAGACGTTACCCATTCTTTGCAACAGCCCAACCAAAATTCTGGTGTTACAGGAGGAAGACCAGAATTGATAGAAACCATTGCAAAAGCAGGGATTGTAGTGGGGGCAGATGGTATTTTTATAGAAACACATCCGGATCCTTCTGTTGCAAAATCAGATGGCGCTAATATGCTAAAGCTGGATTTACTAGATGATTTGCTAGGTAAATTGACCAGAGTAAGAGAAGCAATTTTATAGATAACAGAACCAAGCCATTCGCTTGGTTTTTTTATTTGAAATAAAACTTTTAAAATTTCGTTAAATTTGTTAAATTTATCCATTAAAATTAAACCTTTTGAAAAAGTTCGCCTTATTTTTGATAGTCCTATTTCCGGTTTTTGTTTTTTCTCAAATCAATCTTAAGATTTTAGATGAAAATGGCAATCCTGTTTCTGATGTAAACGTGAGTTATAACTCAAAATCTTTTAAAACAAATGCAGATGGTTTTGTAAAAATTCCTGTAGCTGAAACAGAGCAAACTTTAACCGCAGAAAAAGAAACTTTTACCAGTTTTCAGAAAAAAATTAATCCAAAACAGAAATATCAGTACTTAAATGTAAAATTTGTTTCTTCTGCTAAAACAAAAGATATTCAGGAAGTGGTTTTCCGAGGAAAAGGAAAACCAAAAATTACAGATCTCACTTCTTTGGAAATTTCTCCGAAACAAGCACAGGTTTTAGCATCACTTTCTGGTGGTGTAGAAGGTCTGGTGAAATCTCTTCCTTCAGTAAATTCTAATACAGAATTGTCTTCACAATATATGGTAAGAGGTGGGAATTATGACGAAAATTTAATTTATATTAATGATATTGAACTTTACAGACCTTTTCTTATTAGAAATTCTTTGCAAGAAGGAATGAGTGTGGTAAATCCAGATATGGTTTCTGCTATTAGTTTTTCTGCAGGTGGTTTCGAGGCAAAATATGGCGATAAAATGAGCTCTGCACTTAATATTTATTACAGACAACCTACCAAATTTGAACTTTCTGGCGAAGCTAGTTTAATCGGAGGAAGACTTTCTACAGGTTTTGCTTCTAAAAATAAAAAACTGACCGCAATGTTTTCTGGTAGATATCGAAATACCAATTTGGTACTCAATACTTTAAATGAAGATACTGATTTTAATCCTCAATATTTTGATTTTCAATCTTATATCAATTATCAATTTAATGATAAATGGGCGATTTCGTTTTTAGGTTATTGGTCTAAAAATGATTATGAAATGATTCCTAAGTATAAGGAAGTAGATTTTGGGACTATTCAGCAACCTATAAAATTGTATGTTGGCTATGAAGGTAGAGAAGATGACCTGTATAAAAATATGATGGGAACGGCTTCTGTTACTTTTAAACCGAATAAAAAATTAACTTTTACTCTTGATAATTTTGCTTATCAAAATAGAGAAAAAGAATATTATAGCATTGCCTCAGGTTATATGCTTCAAGCTTTTGATCCTGCAACTGGCGATCCTATTGCAACGTATGATGCGGGCGGACAGATAGACCACGCTAGAAATGATTTATTAGCAAGAGTTTATGGAACTCAACTAAGAGCTAAATATTCGCCAGATGCCAATACAGATTTTGAATTGGGGGTAAAATACGAAAAAGAGAAACTTAAAGATTTAACGAATGAATGGCAATTGGTAGATTCTTTGGGTTACAGTGTGCCTAGAAGTAATACCATTCCTGGGATTTTAGATGCTTCTCAGTTGAAATTAAGATACCAAATTACAGGAAATAATGATATTAATCCGACTAGAATTTCTGGTTATGCGCAAGTTTCTAAGAAGTTTTATTGGGGAGAAAGCAGAGTTTTTGTAAATGCTGGTGTTAGAGCACAGCATTGGGATTTTAATAACGAAACGATAATTTCTCCAAGAGCACAATTTGCCATAAAACCAAATTGGGACGCAGATATGCTTTTTAGATTTTCTGGAGGAATTTATTATCAAGCGCCATTTTACAAAGAAATTAAAGATTTAGACGGAAGTTTTAATAGTGATATAAAATCTCAAAAATCAATTCAATTTATTGCAGCTAATGACTATGAATTCAAAATGGTTGATCGGCCTTTTAAATTAACCACAGAATTGTATTATAAAAAAATGAGCAATTTAATTCCGTATTATCTTGATAATGTGAGAATAAGATATGCAGGTGATAATAATTCTGAAGGTTATGCATATGGAGTGGATGCTAGATTATTTGGTGAGTTTGTTCCGGGTGTAGATTCTTGGATTTCTGCAAGTTATGCGAGAACTAAAGAAAATATTGATGGTATGGGCTATATTTCTAGACCTACGGATCAGCGTTTTCGAATTTCTATGTTTTATCAAGATTTTATGCCAAAATTCCCAAGTATGAAGGTGAACTTAATGTTGGTTTTTGCCAATGGTTTGCCATCAGGAAGTCCTATAGTGATTGATTCTAATACTGGTTTACCCAATATTGCAAGCAGATATGTTTATCAAAAGAATTTACCAAGCTATAAAAGAGTAGATATAGGTTTAACCAAAGTTTTTATTGACCAAAAAGATAATAAAGCATCTGGAAATTTCTGGGGAAAATTTAAGGAATTAGCACTTGGAGTACAGATTTTCAATGCATTTAATATTAATAATACTATTGCTAATCAGTGGGTTACGGATGTTAATTCTAGCAATATTTATCCTGTACCTGTAAGATTAACGGGCAGATTTTTTAATGTAAAACTAGAATTCAAATTTTAAAAAATAGATGAAATTTGTTTGTTCATCCACGAAAAAATTGAAGATTTATAAATAAATTCACATTAAAGTAAAGAAAATATTATTATTTTTGAAGTTGAAAACAAAATAAAATGAAAAGACTGATTAATAATTTTGGCGTTTTTGCAATTCTATTTTTAGGAGTTAATTTAGGAAAAGCTCAGTTATATGATTTTGCAGTAGGAGGTCAAGTAGATACAGGCGTAGGAGAATCATTAGTTGGTATAAGTGCAAAATGGCAGCCAGCTAGATTTTTTGGTGTGGAATTTGGGGGCAATTATGGAGGTGGTTTTACGGTTGTACAAGTAATTCCTCAGTTTATATACACCGTTAGTGAGCAGACAGATGGTTTGGCATTATACTTAGGTGCAGGTCCTTCTTACATAATGGGAGGTCATCCTAATGAAGTTAAAGATTTTAATATTGTAGGTACAGCTGGTGCAGAATATGAATTGGTAGATTATCCTATTAGTTTTTTTGCAGATTGGAGACCCAGATTATACCAAAAAGATCCAGGCTTTTATAATACAATGCAAATAAAAAAAGGTTTAGAACCTGGTAGATTTAGTTTTGGGATTAGATATACTTTTTAATAAAAAAACAAATAGGCTTTTTCAATTTTGAGAAAGCCTTTTAAATTTCTTAATTAAATTATCTGAAATTTATAAAAAATTGCGTAATTTCATTGAAATTTATTTATTATGGTAGTAGTAGCACAATCTACAATATTGGTAGAGTTAGAAATTTTGAAAGCTAAATTGGCTTCGGAAGGAATAAACAGTTATCTAAAAAACGAATACGTGAATAACGTAGTAGTTATGCCAATTAATCAGGATTATTTTCTTTTGGTAAGCGATGAGGACTTTGAAAAAGCTAAAGAAATCATTAATAATCAACAAGATATTATTGAAGAATAATATATTTTAATGAAAATAAAAAAGAGCCTTTTTCAATGTCGAAAAAGGCTCTTTTTTATAGTTTTATAAATTGTTTTTTTATTTTCTTTTCAGATAAATTTCTAAATCTTAATACCAACAATACTGCAGAAATCGTTAATCCAATTCCTAAGGCTATCCACATTCCAAAAGCTCCCATTTTTAGCACAAAACAAAGGTAATAGCCTAAAGGAATCGTAATAACCCAATAAGCAATAAATGTAAGAATGGAAGGAATTTTTACATCTTGAATTCCTCTTAGACATCCCAAAGCAGTAACTTGTATGCCATCTGAAAGCTGAAATAATGCTGCAATAATCATTAGTTTTGAGGCTAGTTTTATTACTTCTATATCTTCTTTTTTGGTGAAAAAAGTGGGCAAAATATTTCTACCCAGAATAAAGAAAATACCACACATTAACATAAATAAAAATGCTATTTTTAGATTATTAAAACCTACTTTTTCTAGATTTACGAAATCTTTTTCGCCTAATTTTCTTCCAATCATCACCGTAGATGCTACACTAAATCCTACACATAGATTAAAGGTGAAACTTGCCATAGAAAGTGCAATCTGATGCGAGGCAATGTCTTTAGCAGAAATTAATCCACAGATAAAAGCGGCTCCTGCAAAAGCAGTTACCTCGAAAAATAATTGTAGAGCTGTAGGAAAGCCTAATCTGATTAATTTTTCAAAAATTTCTTTACTGAAAAGGCTTAGCTTTAGACTAAATTCTTTGATGTATCTTCTTGTTCGTTCTTCTTTTACTAAAACATAATACAAGAAAATCAACATACAAATTCTTGCAATAAATGTAGCCCAGGCAGAACCAGCTACTCCCCAAGAAAAAGTTTTAATGAATATGTAATTCAAAATTATATTAATTACATTGGCAAAAATAGTAGCTTTAGTTACTCCGATGGTGTATGAAAGTCCTTCAGAAACCTCTCTCATCGTTTGAAACATCATAAAAGGAATAATGCTCAAAGTTACAATACTTAGAAAGGTAACGGTATCAGGAAGAATTTCTTTAGGCTGTCCTAAATGTGGTAAAAAAGGAATAAATCCGAAAATAAGACCTACTAAAATAATACCTACAGTAAGATTTACCACAAAACCATGGCGGAAAACAGAATTAATTCTATCGTGATTATGCTGAGAATGTGCCTCTGAAACCAATGGCGGAATTGCCAATGAAAACCCTAAGCCAAATATAAAAATAGAGAAAAAAATGGCATTGCCAAGAGATACAGAAGCCAAAGCTTTTGCACCCAAAAGTTTGCCTACAATAATATTATCAAACAAATTTACCGAAACTTGTCCTACCTGCGTAAGCATTACCGGAAGCGCCAATTTCAGGGTTTCCTGAGTGAATTTTTTATCTAAAAATTTCATTTTATCTTTTCTTTAACTAAAATTTTCTTCATAATGATTTGATAGAAAATTTAATGGAATTAAGAATTGCTTTTTGCTAAAGCTTTTTCTTGTTTTTCAATTTTTTTGGATACATAAATACTCATCCAAATGCTCATTTCGTATAAAATAACGAGCGGCATAGCTGCTGCCATCATACTCAGAACATCTGCAGGTGTAATAATTGCTGCAACCACCATAATGACTACAATAGCGTGTCTTCTGTAGGTTTTTAGGAATTCAGGAGTAAGAATACCAATACTCGTTAATAAATAAACCACCATTGGGAAGAGAAATATTACGCCCATTCCTAATACAACTTGTAAAAATAGAGTAGTGTAATCACTTAAATCATACAAAGGAACAATAATGTCCGAAATTTTAAAAATGACTCCGAAATTTACAGCAAATGGAAGAATTAAAAAATAACCACACATAACACCCAAAATAAATAAAAACCAAATGCCATTAATCACAAAAATAGAATTTTTTCTTTCTTTTTCGTGAAGGGCAGGGCTTATGAATTTCCAGATTTCCCACACAATATAAGGGAATGCTAAGACCATTCCGCCAAAAATAGAAACCGCCATCATTACATTAAACTGCTGGAAGAGCTTCTGAACTCTCACCGGAAAATCTTTTGGTAGGTGAATGCTATCGTGACCTAATAATTCTCTAGAAAAATGATTAACTACTCTAAATGTAAAAAAATCATTTCTGGTAGGACCGAAAAATATATGATCCATTATCCAATTAATATTGAAACCAATAATTAAAGCGCCAATAATAATTGCAATAATAGAACGTACAAGATGCGCTCTAAGTTCACCAATGTGCCCTAAAAAGGACATTTCTTTTTCTTCTGCCATATTTAATTTTCTTCCGAGTTTAATGTTTCAAGTTGCCAATATTTTCACATATACTTTTTACTATTTCCCACCTAATTTATCCCTTCATCTAGCAATTTATGCAAATCTATAATACCAAAATAATTTCCGTTTTCTGTAACAATCAATTGCCCAATATTATTTTGTTTTAAGACGGTAAGTGCTTCTTTTGCAAGTGCATCTTTTTCTACTGTTTTTGGGTTTTTAGACATAATATCTTTAGCCAAAATTCCGCCAATATTATCCGTTTTTAGGAGCATTCTTCTTAAATCACCATCGGTAATTACGCCTGAGATTTTATGACCGTCCATCACTACAGTTATCCCGTGTTTAGAGCTAGAAATGGAGAAGATAACATCTTTTATGGTAGAGTTTTCTTCTACCAATGGTTTCTGAGAAGAAATAAACTGTTCTACCTTTGCGGTTAAATTTTTACCAATACTACCTCCAGGATGAAACTTCGCAAAATCTTGCTCTTTGAAATTTCTAAGCTCCATCAGGCAAATTGCCAAAGCATCACCTATTGCCATTTGTACCGTGGTAGAACTTGTAGGTGCTAATTTATTGGGGCAGGCTTCCACTTTTACAGAAGAATCTAGTACAATATCAGAAGCTTCTGCCAGTTTAGATTTTAGATTTCCAGTCATCCCAATTAAAGCGGAAGAATAATCCTTCAAAAAAGGCAATAAATAGACAATTTCTGGCGAATTACCAGAATTAGAAATGCAGAGTACTACATCATTTTTTTGGATAACACCTAAATCACCGTGTATCGCTTCCGCAGCATGCAAAAACTGAGACGGCGTACCAGTAGAATTAAGTGTTGCTACAATTTTATTGGCAACGTGTGCAGATTTGCCAACTCCTACAATAATTAATTTTCCAGTAGATTGGTAAATAGTATCTACCGCTTTTTCGAAACGTTCGTCTATTCTCTCTTTAAGGGAAATAAGTTCTGAAATTTCTACTGAAATAGCGTTTTTTGCAAGTTCTTTAATATGGGTCACTTTTGTATTAATTTTAATTTTTAACTCTATTTTTTCTGAATTTCAAAAGGATAAGTTTACTGAAATCTACCACAATTTATTAAAGTTTTCTTAAATATAACCTTAATAATTGCAGGAAACTACTATCAATGCTTACATTTGAATAATCAAAAAAAATATATTCTAATTATTGCAAAAATTTTTAAATATCATTAAAAATTTTTATCTTTGGTAAGATGCAAATTTAGTAAAACTTACACTAAAACATGATGCCTAAACACGAAGATTTAACTTTAGCCCTGAAAAAATATTTTGGTTTTTCTACTTTTAAAGGCAGACAAGAGCAAATTATTTCTACTCTTTTAGAAGGAAATGACGTTTTTGTACTGATGCCTACAGGTGGAGGTAAATCTCTATGCTACCAATTGCCAGCATTAATTTCAGAAGGAACCGCCATTGTAGTTTCTCCTCTAATTGCTTTAATGAAAAATCAAGTAGATGCCATTAATGGAATTTCTGCCGAAGAAGGAGTAGGACACGTTCTGAACTCTTCTCTCAATAAAACACAAACCAAACAAGTTTTTGATGACATAAAAAGCGGAAAAACCAAGCTACTCTACGTAGCACCAGAAAGTTTGGTAAAAGAAGAATATCTTAATTTTTTGAAGGAAATAAAAATTTCTTTCGTTGCGATAGATGAAGCTCACTGTATTTCTGAATGGGGGCATGATTTCCGCCCAGAATATAGAAATCTAAAACTTATTATTGATAAAATTGCTAAAGTTCCTGTTATTGCACTTACTGCAACGGCAACTCCTAAAGTACAAGATGACATACAAAAGACTTTAGGAATGAGCAATGCAAAAGTCTTTAAAGATAGTTTTAATAGACCTAATCTATACTATGAAGTGCGCCCTAAAGTAAATATAGATAGAGAAATTGTAAAATTTATTAATCTACACAAAGGAAAATCTGGGATTATCTATTGCCTTAGCCGAAGAAAAGTAGAAGAATTTGCACAATTATTACAAGTAAATGGTATTAATGCATTGCCTTATCACGCAGGTCTTGACCAAAAAACAAGAGTTCTAAATCAAGATAGATTCTTGATGGAAGATGCAGATATTATTGTCGCTACCATTGCTTTCGGAATGGGGATTGATAAGCCAGATGTACGCTTTGTGATTCATTATGATATTCCAAAATCTTTAGAAAGCTATTACCAAGAAACGGGTAGAGCTGGTAGAGATGGAGGAGAAGGGCATTGTCTTGCTTTTTATGATCCAAAAGATATTGAAAAATTAGAAAAATTCTTAGCCCAAAAACCAGTTTCTGAACGTGAGATTGGGCTTCAACTCTTAAATGAAGTAGTAGGTTATGCCGAAACTTCTATGAGCAGAAGACAGTATTTATTATATTATTTCGGAGAAGAATTTGATCCAATTACTGGTGATGGCGCTAAAATGGATGACAATTCTGTAAATCCACCTAAGTTAAAAGATGCTTCTAAAGACCTGAAAAAAGTCTTAGAAATTGTAAAAGATTTAGAAGAAAAATTCAGAACCAAAGACTTAATTTCAATTATTTCTGGTAAAGAATCTGCTACTACCAAAGCCTATAAACTAGAGAATTCTAAACATTTTGGTATTGGCAAATCAGAAAGTGATAATTACTGGAAATCTATCATAAGACAAGCGACCGTACAAGGTTATTTAACCAAAGATATAGAAACATACGGTGTACTAAAACTCTCTGAAAAAGCCAAAAATTTCTTAGCAGGTAAAGATAAATCTGATTTTATGATTGCTGAAGACCGCGAATTTGATTTGGCGGCTATTGCAGATGCAGAACAAGTACAGGTACAGGCTGGTGGTGGTTTAGACCAGAATTTGTTTGGTCAACTGAAAGAGCTAAGGAAAAAAGTTGCCAAAAAGCACGGAATTCCTCCTTACACCGTTTTTATGGATCCCAGCTTAGAGGATATGACGGTACAATATCCTATTACCGTAGAAGAAATAGCCAAAGTTTATGGTGTAGGTGAAGGTAAAGCCAAAAAATACGGTAAAGAATTTGCAGATTTTATTGCCAAATATGTAGAAGAAAACGATATTGAGAGAACTCAAGATATGGTGTTAAAAACCGTTGCCAACAAGTCTTCTCATAAAGTTTTTATCATCCAAAATACAGATAAAAAAATAGATTTAGAAGATATTGCCAAAGCAAAAAATCTAACGATGGATGAATTGCTTTCTGAAATGGAATCTATTGTATATCAAGGAACTAAGCTAAATATTGATTATTATATCGACGAAAATTTTGACGAAGATATCGTAGAAGAGTTTATGGATTTTATGAAAGAATCCGAAAGTGATTCTATGAAAGTTATTTTATCAGAATTTGGCGATGATTTATCTGATGAAGAAGTGAGAATGCTTCGAATTAAGTTTATTTCTGATGTAGCAAATTAATATTACAAAGGCATCAATAGGAACGGGCTTTAGCCCGTTTTTGAATAAAGTAAATTTCATTTGGTTTTAACCAAAATTTGTAACATTTTACTGTTTTAATTCAATTAAATTGCAAAAAAAATCAATCCTTTTTATCCTTCCAGACCTTAATGCAGGCGGTGCAGAGCGCATTGTAACTACTATTGCCAATCATTTGCCAAGACAAAAATTCTCTCCCGGTATTCTATTGCTTAGGAAAGAAGGTTTGTATCTTGATTTTTTGAAAGATGATGTAGAAATTATCGACATCAAAACACCAAGAATTCGAAATTCTCTAAAACCGATTTTACAACAAATTAAAAAAAGAAAACCAGACATCGTTTTCAGTGGTTTTGGGGAAGTAAATGCTTATTTATCATTATTTATTAAACTTTTTCCTAAAATTAAATTCATAGCCAGAGAAACCAATGTCGTTTCTCAACATGTTACCAGAAGAGAAATCAGATTTTTTTATAAATTTTATAATAACTATCAAAAAATCATTTGCCAGAGCGATGATATGATGTATGATTTGGTAGAAAATTTTAAGATTAAAAAAGAAAAAATCATTAAAATAAACAATCCTGTAGATTTCAGTTTTATTGAAGAAAAATTAGAAAATTCTGTAAAACCAGAAAGCTATAAAAGTGATTCTAAAAATGTAGTTGCTATCGGAAATTTGTCTTCAAGAAAAGGTTTTGATAATTTATTGAAAGTATTTAATAATCTGAAAGATAATAATATTATATTACATATTTTAGGAGACGGTAAAGACAAAGAATTGCTTTATCTATTGAAGCAAGATTTAGGTTTAGAAAACGTTATTTTTCACGGAGTTCAGAAAAATCCTTATCCTTTTCTCAAGTTTGCAGATTTATTTATTTTAAGTTCCAGATACGAAGGTTTTCCGAATGTTTTGTTAGAAGCTGGCGCTTGCGGAACGTATTCATTAGCCAATAATTGCAAAGGCGGAATTAACGAAATTATTCAACCAAAAATCAATGGAGAAATTTCTGATATTGAAAATCAAAAAGAATTTGCAGAAAAAATACTTGAAGTTTTAGAACAAACTCATAATAAAGAATCGATTAGAAATTCCATACAATCTAGATTTTCTAAAGAAATTATTTTGGATAAATATTTTGAGGTTTTTAATAGTATGTGATTTCAGCAGATAGAAAAAATGATATGTAATGTTTTTAAAGTTTTCTCATTTATTTTATTCATTACAATCATTGCGAAAACGTAGAGATATTGCGAGGAAACTTCAATCAAATTTCTTAAATTCGCATAAAATAAGTTATAACGAAAAATAAATATAAAAATGTCACAATTCGATGTTACTGTAATTGGTTCTGGACCTGGTGGTTATGTTGCAGCAATTCGTGCAGCACAATTGGGTTTCAAAACAGCTCTAATTGAAAAATATTCTACCTTAGGTGGTACTTGTCTTAATGTAGGTTGTATTCCTTCTAAAGCTTTGTTAGACAGCTCTGAACATTTTCACAATGCAGCTCATAATTTTGAAAATCACGGAATTATTATTGATGCACCTAAAGCTGATTTGGGAAGAATGATTGCTCGTAAAAATGAAGTAGTAGATCAAACTACTAAAGGAATCAATTTCTTGATGGACAAAAATAAAGTAACGGTTTTTGAAGGTTTAGGAAGCTTCGAATCTGCTACCAAAATCAAAATTTCTAAAAAAGATGGCTCATCAGAAAGTATAGAATCTAAATATACCATTATTGCAACGGGTTCTAAACCTTCTAATTTACCTTTCATTACTTTAGATAAAGAAAGAATTATTACTTCTACAGAAGCTTTAAATTTAAAAGAAATTCCTAAGCATTTAGTTGTAATTGGAGGTGGAGTTATTGGTTTAGAATTGGGTTCTGTTTATTTAAGATTAGGTTCAGAAGTTACTGTAGTAGAATTTATGGACAAAATTATCCCAACCATGGATGGTGCTTTGTCTAAAGAATTGACTAAAGTTCTTAAGAAACAAGGAATGAAATTTATGCTTTCAACTGGTGTTCAATCAGTAGAAAGAAATGGAGATTCCGTAAAAGTAACTGCTAAAGATAAAAAAGGGGAGGAAGTTTCTGTGGAAGGAGATTACGTTTTGGTTTCTGTAGGTAGAAAACCATATACAGAAGGTCTTGGTTTAGAAAATGCTGGTGTAGATTTAGATGAAAGAGGAAGAGTAAAAGTAAATGATCATCTTCAAACGAATGTTGCTAATATTTATGCAATTGGCGATGTGGTAAAAGGAGCAATGTTGGCTCACAAAGCGGAAGAAGAAGGCGTTTTTGTGGCAGAAACTTTGGCAGGACAAAAACCGCATATTAATTATAATCTTATTCCAGGTGTAGTTTATACTTGGCCAGAAGTTGCTGGAGTTGGTAAAACCGAAGAGCAACTAAAAGAAGAAGGAGCAGCTTATAAAGTAGGTTCTTTCCCGATGAGAGCTTTAGGAAGAAGCCGTGCTTCTGGAGATATTGATGGTTTAATAAAAGTTTTGGCAGACGAAAAAACCGATGAAATTTTAGGCGTTCATATGATTGGAGCGAGAGCTGCAGATATGATTGCAGAAGCGGTAATTGCAATGGAATTTAGAGCAAGTGCAGAAGATATTGCGAGAAGTTCTCACGCGCACCCTACGTTTACAGAAGCGATAAAAGAAGCTTGTCTAGATGCAACTGGTAAGCGTTCTATTCATATGTAATTCATTAAAAAATTAAAATAATTAAAAATTAAAGAGAAGTTTCGGCTTCTCTTTTTTTGTATATTTGTTAGAATATATTTCTCTCAGATTTTGCAAATTTGTTGATGATTGAAAATATAAAAATCTGCCTAATCAGCCAAATCTGCGAGAAAAAACAAAAAATAATGAAAAAACATCTTTTAATTCTACTTTTATTAAGTTTCATTATCGGTTTTTCTCAAAACTTAGATTTGATTAAAAAAGAAGTTGAAAAAATTAACAACACCAAAAATTTCAAAATTAAAACCATTCCAAATGATTATTTTGTTGATATAAAAAATGAAGCAACAGATAACGGACAAGAATTAAAAGGATATTACGATAAAAATCAGTTAAAGAAAATTATCCATTTTGTGGGACTTTCAGCTTGGAATATTGTAACTGAATATTATTATAAAGACAATCAATTAATTTTTGTTTTAAATTCAAAATATCAATCAGTTAGCGAAAATGGATTTTTAGAAAAACCAAAGCTTCTTTATAGAAATAGATATTACTTCAAAAATAATAAATTGATAAAGAAAATAGAAGAGGAAACATCTGAAATTTTTGATTTTATAAAACTTTCAAATGAACTTAAAAAAGATTTAAAAAACTACAAATAGAGAGAAGCATTTTTGCTTCTCTTTTTTTATGCTTATATTTAGAGATTGTATAAAAATACTTGTATGCACAATATAGATATAGATTTTATTGAGATGACATTGGATATTATGAAATATTCAATCAACAGAGTTACAGATAACAGTCCGGTTTTGGGAAGTCCTAAAAAAGCTTCAGAACTCAAAGAATTAGTGGGAGAAACCATCACTCCCAACGGAATTTCGGGAGAAAAAGCTTTCAAAATTTGGACAGATATTTTGTCTAAAGCCAATGTTCCCATTAATCATCCCAGAAATTTATCTTTCGTGCCTTCTGCACCTTCCAGAGCGTCTATTTTGTTTGATTTGGTTACTTCTGCCTCCAATATTCACGGTTCTTATTGGATGATGGGCGCTGGTGGAATTTTTGCCGAAAATCAAGCAATGGAATGGATAGTTTCTCTTACAGGGCTTCCAGAAGGAGCTTTTGGTGTTTTTACACCTGGTGGAACCGGAGCTAATCTTTCTGCAATTGTTACAGCTAGAGAATTTTGGAGAAGCAAAAATCCTGAAAATAAAAATAAAAAAGGCTTAATTATTACTTCTGGAGGAGCGCATTCTTCGGTAATTACAATGGCAAAAATTACAGATACCGATGTTTACCTTATTCACAAAGAAGAAAAATTAACGGCAAAAGATGTAGAAGAAGAAATTAATAAAATGTCTGATGAAGACAAAAACCGACTTTTTGCTGTAATTGCAACTGCGGGAACTACCAATGCAGGGATTATTGACGATTTAGACGGAATTGCAAATCTCTGCGAAGAAAAAGGGCTTTGGTTTCATATTGATGCAGCTTATGGTGGTGGTGCTTTGGCTTCGCCAAAAGTAAGAAATCTTTTTTCTGGCATCGAAAAAGCAGATAGTATCACGATAGACCCTCACAAATGGCTTTTTACAACCTACGATTGTGGAGCTGTAATTTATAAAAAACCAGAATTGGCAAAAGAAGCTCTTTCTCAGCACGGTTCTTATTTGGATATTTTTCAGGATGAAGGCGCTATTGGTTTTAATCCATCAGATTATCAGGTGCAATTAACCAGAAAATTACGAGGTTTATCACTTTGGTTTTCGCTAGCAATGCACGGAACAGAAGTGTATAGAAAAGCAGTAGAAATTGGTTTAGATTTGGCTCAAAAAGCTAAAGAATTAATAGATGAAAACCCGAATTTAGAAATGGTAAGAGAACCAGGTTTAAGTTGTGTACTCTTCCGAAGAAAAGGCTGGAAACCTGAAGATTATTATCAATGGACTTATAAAAACCATAAAGAAAATATAGCCTTGGTTACGCCTACAAAATGGCAACAAGGTAATGAACTAGAAACCGTTGCAAGATTTTGTTTCATTAATCCAGATACTACAGAAGAAGATTTGAAAATAATTTTTGACACGATGAATTGATTTCAGATTGAAGCTTTCAAAAATAATAACTTACCTTTGCAATACTTTGTCAAAGATTTTAATCTTTGACAAAGTATTAAAAATAATACAATGAAATTAGGAAAAACTCAAACATTAAAAATAGCAGAAATCAATAATTCTGGAGCTTTTTTAGAATCAGAAAATGGTGAACGCGCTTTTTTACCCAAAATATTTTTAGACGAAAATGCAGAAATAGAAAATGATGTAGAAGTTTTTGTGTATCAAGATGATGATAAATTAAAAGCAACCACAGAAATTCCGAGTGCAGAAGTAGGAGAGTTTGCCGTGATGAATTGCGTACAATCTTTGCCAAGTGGTGCTTTTATGGATTGGGGAATTATTAAAGATTTATTTATTCCTTATAAACAACAAAAAGGTAAAATTCTGGAAGGAAAACGTTATTTGGTGTACATTTATATTGATGAAGTTTCTGGAAGAATTACAGGAACTACAAAATTCAAAAGAAATCAAAATTACGAAAATGTACCTTTTAAAGCAGGTGATAAAGTAGATTTAATTATTGCAGGACAATCTGAATTGGGTTGGAATGTAGTGGTAAATAAAAAATATCTCGGGTTGATTTATACCTCAGATGTTTTCAAAAAATTGTATCCTTTGTCTGATGAAATGGGCTACATTAAAACCATCAGAGAAGACGGAAAAATAGATGTAACACTTCAGAAACAAGGTTTTGTACAGAATATTGATGAATTCAAACAAAAAATTCTAGATAAATTAGAAGAAAACTATGGCTTGCTTTATCTTACTGATGATTCTTCTCCCGAAGAAATAAAAGAAGAACTGCAGATGAGTAAGAAAAATTTCAAAAAAGCAATTGGCGGTTTGTACAAAGAAAATGTAATTGAAATTTTAGAAGATAAAATTAAACTCATCAACGAAGAATAAAAAAAGAGCAGCAATTTCTGCTCTTTTTTAGTTTTTCACAACCAAAACCATATCATCATCTAATAATTTATAACCAAAATCATACACAAAAAAATATTGTGAACCGTTTTTATAAGTTTTAATATGCGTAATGTATCGAAAGTCGAAACCAGCTAAAGAAAGCTTGTTTTTGGATGTTTTGGCTTTGTTATCTATAAAGTTTTGTTCTGAGAGTATTCTAAAATTTTTGCGCAGTTTATTATTAATATTGCGCATTAGATTGCTAGAATCTTTGTTTTGTTTGTTATTGTAAGAATTTCTACAGGCATCGTTGCAGAATTTTTTATCACTTCTGCCGATAATTTTTTCGCCACATTCTAAGCAAGTTTCCATTGGTTAGTAGTTTTCTTTTTCAAAGATAAAGAAAAAATAATATCAGTATTCTTTTTAATTGTTTTTTAGAGGGATTAAAATTTATAAATTTTGAAAATTGGGAGTTGTGCAATGTTTATCTATTTT